>Ga0210059_1006495_pt1 | contig 18734 bp, 10 predicted proteins | sample Ectturendosymbi2_FD_188042 | JGI IMG/M metagenome (GOLD analysis project Ga0210059, IMG submission 188042) | Ecteinascidia turbinata endosymbiont from Florida, USA - Sample 2 (SPAdes) (version 2) | ecosystem: Host-associated > Tunicates > Ascidians > Unclassified | place: Key West, Florida... | reverse complement strand
GCGCCCAGGCCTTGAATTGAGCCCCGCATCTGCTAGAGCCGGCCCTGTGTTTATGCTTCAAGGACGTTTGTAACATTTTGTTACCACCAACCACTTTCTCTAAACCATCTACAACTGCTCACCCTATTTGCCAATAAACCGAAAACTTAAATACAAGATTTCAGTTTTTCCCTGATTTTAAACATGACACAGTGGCATACAAAAACAAAATTTTGAAGCCATAACAAAATGAAAGTGTCCAGCATTTCTAACATGTGACACGATAAATCTCAGTTAGTTGTGGAAATGCACCAACAAACTTTCTAGCCAACCATGAAAGTCTCATCTCTGACTTAGTTTCCTAACTTTTACTTTCAGTCAACATAAAACTCTGCGGTTTACATTTCATAAACAGTCAAGGGGCTCCGTCAGATTTATCTTTCGCTGATTTGCAATGGATTGGCCAAGCAGAAGAGGTTTTCAGGTGGTAATTATTTGGATAGGCATCACTGATTAAGTGTTACAAAACTCGAAAGGGTTTTGCGGCATTACAGTAGAGTCCCAACGTAGTTTCGCGTTTTCCGATCATGAATAGTTAGGGACAGAGTTTCAAGGGGAAACAAGTCCCTCCAACGTTTAGACAAGGGAGGACACAATATCTTTTGACCCCTAATATTTTGTAATAAAAAGTAATGTACTGGTACACATTTCGTGGTTACATTATTGTTGAAAACCCCCAGAAAAAAACTGGGGAATAAATAAGAAAAACGGACATTATCATTGGATTACCTATAGACACAGTGCAGAGATTTACGATATAATGTTGCAAGGTGCCATTTGTTTGGCAAACTTAAGTACTATCCCGACGTACATGAAAAAGAACGGTATGAATTAGGCGCACTTTTGGGTCATTTTAGGGTGCATCCATGCCAGTTAGTAGAATCTCAGAGATACATGTTCACAAATGCTTTTTCTATTTTATTGTTTGTTTTTTAAAGAATACTTGAAGTGTTGTGTTTGCTTTATATACTTTGACAAAGAGCTCTTCAAGTGCTAATACTAAAGTTTTCTAATAATAATAAGTGTCAAGTACCAGTGCAGTACGATGCAACTGCCATAACACCCGTGTAGCCAGAGGGCACTTGGGCACTGAAACACTCCAAGCCGAAATATACCACTAACAAATTTTCATAATTTGCTCCCCATTTTGCCAAATTTACAAAAGGTTGTACTACGGTTGAGTGAACATGGTTACGTCATCGAACCGCAAACAATAACATGCATACCACACAGTTTCACCCCAAAGTTTTCTAGCAAACTCGCAAAAGTGAGCTGGAAAATACCACCCATAGATTTGATGCGAAGCTTTTCACTACCATGAGTTTCGTTTGCAAGGAAAATATTATTTATCAACCGCCTTCGCCTTGTATTCTTTTAGCTATTCTGCGCTTTTTGTAAACGACCGTAAATTGACTTTCACTTTTTTTAGAGCATGCATATATTTAGAAACAAGTTCTGTGCAAAATACATCCGATTGAGAACGAACCACACTTCTTTACCTCCGCTTTTGATTTGAATTTCAACAAATTATTGCTTTACTGTTTTGTTTCCAGCGCAAAGCAAGCTTGCTTCTTATGCTTCAGCAGCTTCTTATGCTTCAGCAGGAAGATTCGTTGTTTCACATTGTTGCAGATAGCTTTTTAAACGACATACGATTACGTTAGATGCACAGAGGAACATCGGGTTTGCCCGTCAGTATATGGCGAGCGATCTATAAAAACGCTGTAAAAAGTCAGCTCATAGCTGTGATCGGCAAAAAGTGGTTCCTGTACTTTTGATAATTGCAAACGTCCTGACTATTATAACAAATATTCAAACTTGCATCAGCTCACATCTATCAAGCTAGACTTTTCATCTATCAAAAGCAGTATTTCCGCAATTCAAACAAACTCATGATCAGATTTATTTAATTTTTAAATAATATTGGTCCAAAAACTTGGTCGCAAATTCCGAACATTTTGAAGCCTCCTGCACTGTATTCTTTTTGAAAACAAGACGAAACCTTGTTCCCATGAAAAAAATTGTTTGATTCTTTTTCTGTATGCTTCCTGACTCACTTATCCGTAACTATAAATGCAATGCTTTTGCATTTATTACACTACTTGCCAACCTACTTGTGCACTCCATCCCAACACAACGCACCCTGTGCATTGACCCGCTTTTTGCGCTCGAAAGGATAGTTTTGGTGTTCATACGTATTTCTGCTGGTTGATGTGCATTATTTATTTTCACAACACAAACTTTCTTGTCATTTCAATATTTCTTTCGTAGACAGCTATTGTTTTAGAGAGTCTCACTCTTACCAGCAGGTGTTCTTAAATATTATTAAATACATGTAGTAGACTACTGTAGGAATTTCTGTATAATCATCGTTCATTCAATATAATGCTCATCATGCAGTGAAAGCTTACTCAGATATAAACTTGTCTGATGCAACCAATACTGTCTGAAGAGCATACTAATGCAAGAAAGCATGGCCACAGATGGGGTTCACCTACCTGGCTATACAAAGAATCCACAGCGGTTGAATTCTTGAACTTAAGTTTCAAAAAAAACAATTTAACCCTAATAAGTAGGATAAGAAAAACAGTTTTGTTCAGTTAAAGTTTAGAGAAACTCGTGCACAAGCATGAAGGTATTTTGCTACAAAATTACTTCCAAATATCCATTACCTGTTGAGTGGTTTTTCATTTACAGGCACTGCTTAATTTAAGTCCCGCCTGCGCCACTTTTTTGCAAGATGCTCTGCCACTTTACAACCCTATAACTGGCCAGACAATTGAGCTAGAGAGCTGTTCGTACCATGTGCGGATTCTGATAGTCTTCTAGTTCAGGGCTTCTCAAACTTTTTTATTTTGCGGCCCCATTTCAAAAAAGGTTTTTCTAGGCGACCCCTGGATAGTCTAATGTTAATGATACGTGTAAACGTCACACTACTTTACAAAAATATTTATATCTGATTCGACAATCCAATTTTTTTCGCGACCCAAAAATTACATTTCGCGACCCATAGTTTGGGAAGCCCTGTTCTAGTTGAGAATAAAAAAAAAATTTTCAGTTTTGGGTTTGGGGTGTTTTGTGGGTGGCATTATAATGGGGGCATGTTTTCGCACCTTTTTGGCTTAGGTTTCCTGGTCCTGGACGCTAACCCAATCAGCCATTTTTCGGCCAAATTTTGTTTTGGAAACATAGGCAATGATCTGGATTTTTAGAGCCCTTGATTGGCTTTTAGCATATCTGCAGTCAAAATTATGACTAAAAAAACAAAGATTTGGTAAAAAGTCAAGTCCCACAAAAGGTGAGCTTGGCCATTTTGGCTAAAGGTCATAACTCGCCATCCAATTAAGCTAGAGAGCTGTTCAAACGCTCTAAAGATGGGAAAGCCTTGTAGTTTAGAATTAAAAAAAAATTAATTTTTGGATATCTAATTTTTTGTTAATGTTGACATGATGGGAGGATGTTTATGCATATTTGTTTACATTAAGATGATGACATCAGGCTCTGGACGCCAACGCCAAGAGCCATTTGTTTATTCGAGCTTTATTGAAAACTAGGCTATAATACGAGCTTTTAGAGGGTTTGATGGACTTTCTAGCGTTTCTGGTTCCCTAATTATGACCCAAAAAACGCAAAGTAATTAGGGAAGTACCCGCCAATCTCCTAGTGAATTCATACAAATTTTTTTGGCCATCATTTTGGCACCAGAGCTAGAAAGTCAATTAAGAGCTCTAAAACGTCGTGTTATAGCCTAGAATCCAATAAAAATTTGAGCCAAGAAGTCGGCTCATTGGATCGGCCGATGAAGTAATCAAAAAAACCACAAAACTAACCCCAATCATGACCTCATCGGCCAAAAACCCCAAACCAAAACCCTAAAATTTTTAAATTCTAAACTGCAAGACTTCCCGAGTCTTATAGAGGGTTTGAACAGCTCTCTAGCTCAATCTGTTGTTGAGTTACTGCTGACCAAAATTTGCCCATACATGGCCCATGCCGTCGCTTTCACGACGATCAGAACGGCGAAGACACGTGAACATTTGCGGAAAGTTCGTAAACAACGCAATTGCGAGTACAAGGTTACAGACAATGTAGCTGCACAACACAAGAATTGTCCTTCGAGTGCCTTCGGCGATCGCCCGTGCAGAGATTTGTTCAGGGTGTTGAAGAGACCGCCCATTTCTCAACCGCACGCACTTGGTCTTCGACGAGGTTATTCCGATGGGAAGGCAGCAGGCAACACGACCGCACTCTGACGAACATTGCAGCCACATTGGAGAGTTTCCTTGCTACAGTCATTAGGCCTATGCCGAGCGCTTGGCCAGACTGACGCAAGTTCCAATTTTCAAGGTCTTGGCACGACCTGGCCGAGATTTGGTGGAACCACGCCGGACAACGACCTACCGGACATGAAGCAAGCGCTCTAACCACTGGGCCACACGTCCGGCGAGAGGGCAAATCATACCTTTAGTGTAAGTTTTTTTCAAAAATGGGGGTTTTGATCCAAAACGTTTGGCTCCAGAAATGCCAGAAAGTCAATCAAATGCTCTACAGATCCAGATCACAGCCTAGTTTCCAAAACAGAGAGCAAAAAAATGGTTCGTTGAGTTGGCGATCATGGCCAGGCAAACATGCCAAAAAACGCGAAAACATGCCCACATAATGACGTTACCCACGAAAAACCCTAAACCCAAAGCGAACATTTATTTCCAATCTGAGCTGGAAGACTTGCCAAATCCGCAGATAGTTTAAACAGCCTCTACTTCAATAAGCTGGCGAGTTATGGAGTTGCAAAGCTCTCCAAAAAAAGTGGCGCCTGCGAGACTAAAAAGCTTGTAAGCCGAAATATGGTAAACTGATCACTGAACTACCTTCCCTTTCACCAATAATTGCAAAAAAATAAGTTTGAAGTTGTTGGTGACATAACTTAACTTTGGTCTCTGTTGCACGAATACACAAGTTACGCATTTCAAATAAGCGCTTTGACTATAAAGGTAACGAAACGAAAGAGCTTTATCCAACGTTTGTCAATGACAAAGCTTAGACAATTATTATTTCGCCAATCCCTTTCTTTTCAATGATCGCCAAACGTATATTTTTTATTACCACAAAATCCCGTTCCCTCGGATTGACAGTAGCTTTAGCAAGGAGTCGTTTCCGAAACCAAGTGATCTTTAATTCACTTTCTGCACACTCTGCACATGTTGTGAGTTTGAGATTTATTGACCTTTCCTCAAAAAACTACTACTTTTCAAAAATGTGGTTGGTGCGATTCTGTTTAATTTTTGTGACAACTACATGGTCACTTTAATTTTTGCACCCCGCCGTTTACCAAGGTGTCGTTTTCGACCCCTAGTGCTTGGAGATAGCCAAAACTGATTACTTGTTTCTTGTGGTGCGTTTTTTCACACCTAACAAGTCGATCGTTTCATGTGGCAGCTGAGATGATGGCAGTCTGGTGTCAAGCACGCTGTTTTGTTTGGACTTCAATGTTGTGTGTCAGGTTTTACTGCATATTCTGGAGATACCGCTGTACAGTTATGCAGGTAGTGGTCGTTGGCACAGTGCATTTAGTGAAGTTATTTCTTTTTGCTGAACTAGTTTGGTCGTTTTTTTGTCATGGCTCACATTCGAATAACAGGAGGTTATTGCTGATGTGGACCTTGACTGGTGGACGGATGATCACATAGCATATGAAGAGGAACAGACACATGAATCAGTTGAAGATATAGTCGTACCTGATGTTGCTGGTCTGTCCACACCAGCTGGGCATCGGTTCGGACGAAGAGGACATCGGTAATGAAGAAGTTGATGCATGTACAAGAATATCTCGCGGTGTCTTGGCTGCAAGCTCTATTGCTTATGACAGATAATCATTGGTAGGATGAACCTCGGGACACAACAGTTTTACTGCTACAACCGTTGTACCTACACGAATCTCTAAAAATATAGATAGTCGACTGCAGTACTTGCAGTGTATGGAAACACTTCACGTCAGAAGTAATTCTTCATTCAATTGTCAAATACACCAACGAAGAAGATTACAGAGAAGGAGAGAATGACTTTGACTTGAGCATGTGCAACCTATAGTCGTTTATTGCTCTCCAGCACGACAGAGGGATCGCCTACTTCATTTTCTTTACAATAATGTCACATGTTAGATTTACTGCTATCCTGAAATCTTTGAGCTTTCCAAGCCAGAATCAGACCGACTCACAGCAATATGTGTTGCTTTGCAGACATTAGCAACCACGTATGAATGAAAATACAGGTGAAAATTTTCTTTGACAGTGGACAAGCACTTGATGCTTCCAACGACACGTTGCCCTTTCACTACGTTTATGACAAAGAAACCTGATAAACATGGCATCAAGCAAAAGAGATGTTTCAAAATCCGACTAGTAAAATATCGAGTAGACGGAAATTCATTCTTCAAATGATACACGACGTGCGCATGAAAAAAAGTTTCAATTGAACATGTTGAGGCTAATCCATCTTCCGTAACTTAGATCTCCCTCGAAAACATAAAAAATGTCATGGAGAAATATGCACCATGTTGTATGTGCATCACTTGCAAGAAACCAACATCTGGCACATATTATACTGGCATTTCCAAAATAACTTACGTAAATGACAAGGGTGCTCAACCCAGGGGCGTAATGAGGTTAGATGACGCCCTGAGCAAGAAGCAAGTTTGGCGCTCCCATGTTCGAACCTGAGGTCTTTCGTAAGCAAATGTGCTGTGTTGAAGGAAGTACTTGTGATATTGTTAGACTTTTTGGCGCCCTCCGCAGTGATTTGGCGCCCCCTGCCGTGATTCAGAGCCCGGGAATATTCCCCCCTTGCCACACTCTCTTTACGCCCCTGGTTCAACCTCTAAGTTTGAAGAACCTAGGTTCAGAAAACTGGAAAAGATGTTTGCAGTCTCGTTTCTAAATTTCAGGAAATGTGCTTCATGCTGATTGTATCTCTGTGATTTACATTACCGTGCCAAGACTAATTTCACTATTACGAGCTATTTACATTATAATTTTGTAATTAGCTGCTTTTGTCTCACTGCATCTCGCTGTCTGTATTCAACTAGTTCTTCTTTTGAGCCAGTTCTTAAACCACTGCTAGGCCGCGCTAGATCTCGACGCAGGTGTTGAGCAACCATTCGATTGTCTCAGCGCCCTGAACCGTCAGGCTGTGCAGTCCACGAGGAGGTCGATGGATTGGAGGACAACATGGTCGACGGTTTGTTCTTCTGCAGCACACTCACAGACCGCAGCGGAGGCCATACCCCATTTGCACAAGCAGGAGTGGAAACGCCAGTTCGGAGGCGGTTAATCCGGACGCAGGCTCTTCTTGGGAGGGCCACTCCGGGGGGGTTGGGTGCCGGTGTCGGGGATGAAAATGCGGAGTCTTGTGGGGTTGTCCGCCCACACCGCATTCCATTGGTGATCCGCCCACTGCGCCGCACGTAGGTTGTTGTTGTCAGAAGAACTGAGTTGTTGTGGGGCGTGTACAAATGGGTGTCTCGATTTGAAGCGTCGTGCATCTGCACTCGATGGACGCTGACTGGAACAGATGTCCACGCTCCATGGCACGGTGTGCTAGAGGCAGTGTGGCTCCATTGCGACGAAGCTCAACAGGTTGGATGCCTGCGAGGATTGGAAGGTTGCCCGCTGGTGTAGGACGCAGGCATCCAGTCTACGGTTACCATACGTCCAGGTTTTTCCCGGACATGTCCGGGATTTTGGTGGCCAAATATGCGTCAGGGAGAAATGTTAAACAGTGCTTCATTGTCCGGGATTTTGGAATAATGAATTTTATGAAATCTAACCGCAATGTTTTCACAGTAAGAATTAGATAGTGTTAAAGATTAAACTTTATAATTTTTTACTGTTAAAAATGGCTAAACGAAAATTTGATAGCTACTGACGAGATGACGGCAATACGTCCATGTTTCTGGAAGGTAAAAATGAATGGGAAGCAGAATGCTTCGTTTGTAAACCAGTAACATGCATCTCGGTTTCACACAAGGTATGGCAGATGTAAAATCACATCTCAGTTCTGATTAGGGATTGGAAACCGGGATCCTGAATTCCCGTGAAAGAATTCCCGAGAAATTGTAATGGTAATGGTTTATTGTTTCACATGACTCAGCCAACAAGCAGGAGCACCATAAAAGCCATCGCATGCAGTAAAATAGCCATTAGCGAACATTAGAGCGAATGAAAACACAATGGCACAATACCTGAGCAGTGTAAGCAAAGAGGGGCGCTGTGTCATACAAGATTGGCGAAAGACCGTGTTTGTAATCTAGTCAACCAACCCCGTTTATCACTTTTTGACAAGTGTTGATAAACAACAGTTGGACATCAAATAAGCAATATGAAAAGAAAAACAAAAAACAAATGAACGTAGAACATGGTGAAGAAAATGTACAGTTGAAAGCGCATGCCTATGTGCATAGATGAGTGGATCGAATTTAAGTGAAGGATTTTGGTGTGGTTAGAATTCTTTTAGCAATATAAAAAAATTAAAAAATAAAATAGAAAAGTTACAAAAACTAATTAATGGGGTACAAAAGAAATCAAGCAAAACAGAAAAAAGAAAAGGTGTACTTATGCCAAAAAGCATAGAATGTGCACACAGAAAATACGAAAACGTAAATATACACAAAAAATAAGTAGAGTTACAGAATACTAGAATACACAGTATTTGGTTCTGGACAAAGGAAATGTTGCTAAAGTTCATAAATGGGAATTTTTTAATGTAGGAGGTGTTTCTTAACTTTCCATTTGAAGGTAAAAGTGGTTGAAAATTTAATATCGTCTGGTATTGAAGACCATACGTTTGGGCCAATGAATTTAAGAAAACGTTTTCCTGAGGAAGAGTTAACTCTAGGTAAAAACAGGTTTTTAGAGGTTGCTAATCTTGTGGAATGTGACTTTTTTCATTTCCCGTTTCCCGGTTTTCCGAACAAAATTCAAGGGAACACCCGGATGGTATCAATATGTCACCAATTTGAAAAGCAAACAAAAATTCGTGTAGGCTGCCTGCAGTTGTAGGCCAAACATTTAACGTTGAAATTCGTAGGTGCTCCACAGCGAATGCAGTAAATCGAGTGCTGCAGTGGTGGAGACAGCCCAGACTGTTGTGGTGGGCCCTGTTGTGACGGCATGATCATATTTCTCTCAAACTTGTCCATCCATATACTTAATGGGGAACAACTCATTGAAACCGGTTTAGTAGTCAGATCTTAGATGCCGAGCCGACTGCATGTGCGTTGTAATTATAACAAGCATAACTGAGCAAGAAAATCATAACTGAGCATTCCACCAACCTCGGTTGAGGCGGAACGTGCTTTCTCCGCTGCGGGCTTGTTTGCCAACGAAAGTCGTCCGCTGCTGAGTGACCAATCAGTCAATGGCCTCAGTTTTCTGCGAAGCTCTTACAAAAAAAAAATGATTAAAAAGCTTGCATGCATTATTGCCTGTTTGCTTGTATTGTCACTTGCACATTATGTTATTTTCCCGGGATTGAGTTAAGATTTTTCCTGGTTTCCCTTCTTCGTAAAAACCGGGAAATCAAAAACCCTAGTTCTGATAAACATTGCAAAGCAGCAAGTGGAGCTTCCTGATCAAGTGAAGTGATAAACTCTTTTGTCACAACGAGAGTGCAGGATATAAAATAGAAGATGAAGTTAATTTTTGCTGTTTTTGCTTTGTACTGTATTTATCCTATTCTCACGGGAAAGCGACGGTGGCAGTGTGCTTTGGATGCATCTAGAATTTATATCACAATATAAGTGCTTTCGTCGCACAAATTGGTTACAGTGACTAACATAAATCTGTTAGGAATTGCGCCTCATCAGATATGGTAACCCTAATCCAGTCACAATTCACAAGGTGTCGTTGATGGCGGGGTCGATAAGGCGGGTATGAGCACTGCGGAACTAGACAGGAGCGAACTACTCTGCAGTTGAATGCACCAAGGCCAGGGTGGTTGTTCGCAGAGTTGTTGCTCTAGCACAGTGGTTCTTAAATTTTTTTGTATGTTTTACCCTTTTAACAAAGATGATTATCAGATTTACCCCCAATATATAAAATGGTGTTCATTTATTAAAAAAAAGTTTTTTAATAATTGAGCACGATTTTATATATTGGGGGTAGAACCACTGGTATAAGGATTGGTAGCTCATTTACCCCCTAAAACGAGGAAATTTACCCCCAGGGGTAAATTTACCTCAGATTAAGAAATGCTGCCTAGCACCCCAACCGGAGCAAGCAAGCGGCCTCAGGAGCGCGACACGTGATGTCAGCTTCTCGCGAAGTGACTCAAGGTGTCGGCGATACGTGAGCGACCTGTCCAATGTTACTCCGAGGTATTTGGACTCGGAGCAGAAGGGCAGGGTTCGTTGTTGTATTTGACTTTCAGCTCACGCTTAGCTTCCTTGCTGTTGAAGTGGAAGGCTGCCGACACCATTTTTGTAGTGCTGAGCTTTAGCTTCCGAGTCTGGTTGTATTCACCTACAGTTGATCAGCTGTCGAAGAAAGTCATGTCTGCTTGATCATTTGAAATATTGCAATGCAATACATTTTGTGTCAACTCCAATAACATAAAAAATAAGTAGTGTGGTTAGATATTTGTAACATTTAGTACATTAGGCAGTGTTTGCCTTTTACTCGGCAAACTGCGGTGTAGAAAAATATTGGCAAACCTTGTGTTAAGTAGTTTTGCCTTTTCTGAACTTTTCTAAAATACTTTCCGTTGTTTGCATGCAGTTCTTGGTATAAATCATCGATTCCGGTATCTTTCTCATCAAGTGTAAGATTAGGATTAGAAAACAATGATCAAGTGCATTTTCATTTGGCTCGCCGTGCTGAGTGCAGTTTCAGCCGGATATTATTATCCAGGTAAGACTTTGTACCCATCAACACTGCATTTCACGCTTTTCCTCTATCTTTCTTCATGTGAAAATGAAAAGCAGAAAACCGTGTTTGGTTGATCAGTTCATTCAAATAAAGCTTGACATTGCTTGTTTGTCGGTAGAGACTAACACTTTTGAATATGTTCCAAAAAATACTCAAGTGAAACGTTCAGGGCGAATGTGTGTTACATTTCAAGGTGTTGACTGTGATTTAATTTTTATATCAGAGCGTATTCTAGATATCTAGAAAAACTTTAAATGAAACCACTTTTCATCTACACAATCTCCGTATCATATTCAGAGGGAGTTTCGTGTTGGCAAAAAGAAAAGATTAGAAAAATTTGACGTTAGCATTTTTCGTGGTTTGGTAACATTGCAAAACTGATGTTCTGTTGTGCGTTTGAAGCTGTTTCAAAAATTTAGAATTTTTTGGCCATTCAAGTTTTGAAGCAAAGATATGCATCCGCTCAGAAGCTGATTAACATTTTTGCAGCTGTTTACAATAACTTGGGATGCTGGAAGGATACCAGGTCACGAGCTATCCCGGACATGAAAGGAGGATACTTGGATGGAAACTACCGCACCAGAGTTCGAGCAATACAGAAATGTGCACTGATGGCCAGAAAACGTCATTGGGATGTCTTTGCAGTACAAGTAAAGTAGTTTTCGATTTATATACAAACTTTAACTCTGAAATTAGCTGTTGTTTCACAAACACGGCCTGGAATTTTTGTGTGTGTGCATAGATTTTTCTGCCTGTATTTAGGTTAGGCGGTGGGTAAATTGAAATGTGATCTCTTTATACGCGACAGAATATGTTATTCTTTGAAATAAAAATGGCATGCACTCCAGACGTTTTGCAGTGTGACAAAGAGTCCCAAAATTTGAATTGTCAAAGAAATTGACATGTATTCTCTAAATACGCAATGAACTTGATCGACAGGCGTTTGGTAGGTCGAAACTGCTATTTAGTTGCACTGCAATTTCCCTCGTTTTGGTTAATAAAGTATTAAGGGTAGATTTTTGAATAGCATCAGTAAAATCTCACGACAAAAATCTACACACACACACACACACTAACTTTCCAACCTGTACTTGAAACAACTTGCACTGGACATTGAGCGATTGGTTTTCTTTTTAACTGATGAGACTCAAACGCACGGTTCGCAATTGGCAGAGATGTGTTAGAAAAAGTATTTCTGAAATTTTAAATCTCTGCAACCGCGGAGAGTTCACTTCATTGAGCTACAGATTCAAAAAACGATCTACAGTTGACGTGCTGATGTCTAAAGGTTAGCACCTTGTCAGTTTTGGAATTGTAAATAATGCACGTGTTTTGCAGATCGAAAACGTGATATTTCGCAAATATTGTATTTGCATTGTTGATAGATGCAAAAAAAGAAACGTATTCGACTTCGAATATAACTAACTTGAAAAAGTGTTATTATTCCATTAGACGGTGTGCATTTGAAAATATCAGAAATGAAGTTTGTGTTTGAAGAATCAGGCCTGTTTCAAATACTCCCGGAACACTTTGTTCAAACTCTTGTTTTTTAATATTTCAGAACGGCGGTCTGTGTTTCACTTCAGCAAATGCTAGCAACACCTACTCGAAGTACGGCGAAGCTAAAACCTGCAAAGCTAACGGCAAAGGTGGGCCTTGGGGAAATCAAGTGTACGAGATCGTCAAAGTCGGACAAGGTGCGAATCACTGTCTTCGTGAACCATTTCTTTAATTTGCTTTGCGGCAAGCTACAGAGGCGATTGTCACCTGCTGTTTGATATGACACTGCCGCACGTGAATCCTTGAGTATGCTGCAGAGGACACACAAACACTTTACATGCCTCTTTTGATTTTCTCACGAAAAGGGTGAAAACATTTCTTTTTGTGAGTTCCATTCAAAACGCCAACTCGTACACATTACCCATTTCAAGTATTCAGAATTAAGGAAAGACGATACAATTAAACAAACTTATTCGACGTGTTGACCAGCAGCAACGCAACATTTTTTCAAAAATCATCACAATGACAACATGTTGTAGAACCGCTAACATGATTTAGCTAAGAGCCAACACTACGCATTACCACCCTGCGACATGAGCGCGAGAGTAGATAGAGGGTTCAGTGACGATAGGTGAGCAGACGTAGTCAGTCAGAGTCGTGGATAGAGCAGTGGTGGGGTAGATTATTACCAAAGCCCTGCATTTTGATAACGATGATTTGCTAATGAAAAGTGTATTTCTTACTGCCTGTAAGTTTGCTTATCTTCGCTTCAGCGTTAAAACTCTCACCACGTAGGCCCCTCTCCGTGCAAGTGAAACATGGTCTCGATGGTGAAATCTATTCTGGTGATTCTTGGTCTAGATCAGTGGTTCCCAAACTGGGGTCGCGACTCCCGTGAGGGTCGTTTGCCATCTTTCTGGAGGTCGCGAGAACTTCTGATAAAAATATTCATAATTATTTCTAGATTTTATATTTCGTATATGGAACCACTTTTTATCCTAGCCAATATAATAGGATCATCTGGCAAAAATGAAAGCCTACTTTTTCATTCAAAACTGTTTAAAATGTGATTACGACCATTGCAGTACTGTTGCGTTTGGCAACGCACGAATAACTTTGTGATGTAAGAATGTGCTGTGTTTGTGAATTAGATATCTGATTGCTGTAGCCAACTTGGAAGTTATTAGTTTTCAATGAGTTGTGCTGTGGGGTTATTTGTATACGGCACGGGTCTCTCTCACTGATGCTGCCATATGCATCAATTTAATAAATGAGTCTTTGTTCGACATAGTAATATCGTACGTTATTTTTTCGATTTTTTATTGTGCAAACACAACCGCATTTCGTCGCTGCTTAAAAAACGTTGAAAACCACTGGTCTAGATATATTCTAGAACAATTCCAGACCGCAGCATCTCGAGCCGTTTGTCTTGAGACCTGCCACGGTATTTTCAACCTGATCTTTCCCTCAAAGTGTGTATTTAAAACAAAACTTAGCCAAGTGCTTGTTTGAATGGAAACCACCGTTTTTGTACTCCACTTCGGTAATAGCGATCATTTTATCAAACATGCAGTATCGTTGGAAAACTTGGGATGCTGGAAAGACAGATCACAGCGTGCTATACCCGTACTGGAGAAATTGGACAAAGTGCTTGATGGCGAATACATCCGTCGCAAAGACGCGATCCACAAATGTGTGGAAGTAGGCTACAAACGTGGTTATGACATCATTGCTCTTCAGGATGGTGGTCAGTGTTTCGGATCACGTCACTCGGAAAAAACATACAAGAAGTACGGGAGTAGCTATTATTGCAAAAGCGATGGTGAAGGTGGTCCTTGGGCTAATCAAGTCTACCGCATCAATATCCATGACGAAATGTGAGTATTGCATTCGTGCAACTCGTTTTCAAAGCTACATGCCACATGCAGCCAGTAACGTTAAGTTACGGTTGAACCGTAGAGTGGGTTGAGCATGCGCTACTAAACACAGCAGGATTCTTTCTATTCCCGAATTCGGATTTTACCGAATACTTGAAAAAAGGCACGTGCGGTCTTTCCAGCCTCGTGCTCGACGCTAACGTATGGTCGGTGCTGGCACTGGCTCGCCACCAATGCAACATTCAATACAAAAGTGCATACCGGTAAGCCGCGTGACACCCGCCGGGGGGCAAGCAAACGGAGACCGGCGGCTGCGACGAATAGTAACATTCTGGAGGGAGTGAAAAGCGAATACAATGAAACTGATTCTGAGCGTCATGTCAAAGAGTAATACAATCCCTACAATAAATTTTCGCTGTCGGAAACCACACCCATTTGATATGAGTCGCTTGATCTAATGCATGCGGTTGCACTGATGCGATTGCAACGTTGATTTGCAGCATTCGAGAATTTTATTGTCTTTCAGTGCAGAAATTTTACACCAAGAAACAATTTCACGTAACGTTCAAAACGTCTTTGTTTTAGATTTTGATTTCATATGTTGTCCATTTCATAGATCTTTGTGAAGGACAAAATGGATTTTTAAATGCGCGTTCGTTTACCTAAATAAGCTTTTTTAAACAATGTTCGCAAAACTTACTGCATGTTTTTCACATTCTGGTAAGGAAGCTTTCACATTTCTCTAATAACAGTAACAGCATTTCAGAAGCGATTGCGAAATGTCTTTGCCATCTCTTCCTTTGTATCATTAGGCTTTTATATTTCATTTCGCAAATTGTATTTATGTCAATTTTATGTTTAAATTGCAACGTTGGTTATAATTACCACGATTTTAAAATTAAGAAAAATCAATTTTATTGCCCATTTAAGTAAATGTTCCCCGAATTAATTTTGGTAAATATCAAAGATTTTCATCCTGTGTAGTTTCACCAAGTTCTACAGATATGAGGCGAAATCTGAACACTGTTGTTTTTCGTATTGTACTTTTGTTTTACCAAGTTTTGAGGTATTGCACTCTACATTGCTAACCATTGCTTACGTAATGTTTGTTTTTCGCAGGATTTTCCCCTAAACTGGAAATCAAAGCACGTGATGAAGAACTACGCTTCCCGCAATTTGCCGCCACAAAAATTACTTGTAAAATAATTATTATGTGTTCTTGATCCTGCTAATTACACAAACATGATGAATTCGTCACAAGTGCACTCAGACAATTACAAATTTAATCAGACAACAGAAGGCAGCCTTTGCTTTTGTGTAATGAACAATTTGTACTGAATGAGTGATTAACTTACTGTACTGTTTGCATTCAAACGGTTTGCACCCAATATTAAAAGACGTCTGCACAGTAATAAACAAAGGCTCATTATATTTGATCATTTTTTGTACTTCCAACTTCTTTGCGGTTACGACAACAAAAAGATATCGAGAACGAATTGCGGTTATATCGATACAAAGTTAATTATATCATCACATGATGAAGAACTACGCTTCCCGCCATTTGCCGCCACAAAAATAACTTGCAAAATGAATATTCTGTGTTCTTCATCCTGCTAATTACACAAGCATGACGAATTCCTCACAAATGCACTCAGGCATTTCATTTATTCCTGATGATGGCTTACGCATAAGCCGAAACGTCGAATAAAACAATGTTTTCGATTATTGTAGCTTTTTTGCAATAAGAATCTACAGCAACTCCGAGCATTGTTTACAAAAATGCAAACTGCTTTCACAAAATCGTAGATATAAATGACTTGCAATCAAACGTGTTGAACCAACATTGGGCACCATTTTGTAACTTATCAAGCGCCATTTCCTAGCATGTTGGGCGCAATTTCATAGGAAAAATGTGAAATTTCATGTGACTTGACATTGACTCGAGCTTGCACACCAAGAATTCGAAGTGACTCGACACTTCTTGTGACTCGTCTCTGATTCGACTCGACCAAGTCATGACTCACTCTGACTCTAAATTTTTTGGATGACTCTGACTCGACAAAAATAACTATGGCACATCACTGCGCACAGATAAGGTGCGCTGACATCATTTCACCAGTCGAGTTTTTGTATGCTACCACGTGGACCACGTTGTGTTTTCTGCTGCAGCTCCATCGTCTAAGTATTTTCTGTTATTGCTAATCAGAAGCCTCTTGTAAATAAAGATTTATACACCAAGAAATCTATGAAAACGAACTTTGAAAAGGGTGAGGAGTTAAGGTCTTGCTTCGGCTTGGTAACCTTTAAAATGTCAGGCAGCTTAGTTGGGAGTCTGTACAGTGCCCATACAACGACTAGGCTGCCTCGTTGTTCGTTGCGTTTGGGAAAACCAGCAGTTCTGCATGCAACGACGACGTTCCTCGCAAGCAGGGATGTGGAAGCGGTTACTTCGTCACCCGCTTCCACACCTGTCGCTTCCACAGCTTCCAACAGAACCTGGACTCTATCAGAGCCTGGGCTCTATATCATCTATGAACTTGCTGACAAGCATGATTATCAAAACCAGCAGCTTACGATTAACAAGGGCACAATACTAGCTAAAATGATTGCATAAGTTAGTATCTGTCAGCACGGTACTCCTACTCTGTTCTTACAAAAGAAAACTGTCTTCAACACATATCAAGACAAACAGCACTTACAACAACCTGACCTTAACCCAGGGTTTCTTAACATGGGATGCCCCCCCAGAGAGTGCTGAAATCAATTTCAGGGGGTGATGGGTAAGGAAACATGTGTGGCGGCAGTAGGTAAAAGGAATACGTTTTTTTACTTTATCCTTATAGTAACCAGGTGTTAGACAATGGTAGGGGTGTTGAGGTAGGAAAAGGTTAAGAAACACTGCCTTAGCCTAACAAATATCAAGCTGAATTGCCTAGCGTACCGTAACCGTTTAAGGTTTTTTCAAAGCGCTTTGATTGTCATACATTATTACGCCACAATAATGCTTTGAGCAAAATTCTAGAACGCAAGGTTTGGACAAACTTGTTACATCTTTAATAAAATGTGAAAAGCTTTTTAAACTGAGTTGGCAAACACATATGTTCAGTAATATTTAAGTTAAGTCGCACAAAGTTATGAAAAAATCTGGATTCAATTTTTCAGCAATTTATTGGTATTTACAGCAAATCAAACGTGACAACTGGTCATAAAAAATGTTAAACACGAAACATTATGCTGCTAAAGTTCACTATTTCATATAATTGTTCAGCAACTTCGTTTGCTTTCAAATTTGTTAGTGAAGGTGGAAGGGATAGTTTGCTCGATGCATGTTATCAATCCAAAGAAATACCTTACTAACCAGCTGTGTTAATCCGCGTACAGACGCACTAACTTTTTTTGTGTGTGTCTTCAGACATTAGGGCAAATAACGTTTGCACATAACTTCCCGCTTCGCACAGACTTTCCTACAGCAGCTTCAGTCCGCACTGTCAAACGATGTTTCGTTAACTTGGATCAGTTGGATGGTTTGATTCAAAATGACTAAATTAAACGCTTGGCTTTGCCTAAGATCGTTTGTGAAGTGAATAGCATAATGTAAATGAATACTATATGCCTTGCTGAAAAGAATAGTTAGCTTCAATCAAAGCATCAATCAGTCTCCAAACATTAGTCCTAATGATCAACATCTGTTTGCTAAGGCAGTAAAAAGCACAACTGCTAAGTTCGCACAAACAGCTCAGATTCAAGTTGCGAACATAACCGGGAGATTGCTTTGCTTTCAAACTGTTACCATTGTAGTAGACAGCAGCCAGGCGTGAAGAGTCAACCTACGATAAAATCGGTAAGCTGCACGATGACTTGGCCTTCTATGAAGAACGCCATGGATGCTAGTTATGCTTTGTCTCGTTCTCTTGCGCTACTGATATCGCACGTTCATTCAGACTTATAGTGCAACTTCACCGCTTAACTCCACATTGGGAAATGGACAAAACTTTTTCGCCAAGTTACTCTCCAAGTCAAATAACCTACGTGGAAGCGGAAACGGTTGGATTTTCGCGCTTCAACTTCCGCTTCCACAGAAAAAGGACTGCTTCCAGCTTCCGCTTCCACATCCCTGCTCACAAGCAACCATTATCCTGGCTATTGTTTCCTAGACCGCAATTTTGATTCCTACGCAGCTACGCTGTTCTTTGCTCGAAACTCTGGTAGGGACTGAGCGAAAAAGCAAGATTCTGCAAGTGGAAGATTCAAGCAACCATTCCACATTGTGTGTAAAACTTGCATTCCGTTCTAATGGTGCACTTTGCTTCGATTGACGCTCGCTGAAGAATATCCTCTTTCCTGCGTGTTTTCGGACTGTTTGGTTTATGCTGTTCTTTTTGCTACACATGTTGTATCG
>Ga0210059_1006494_pt1 | contig 18735 bp, 8 predicted proteins | sample Ectturendosymbi2_FD_188042 | JGI IMG/M metagenome (GOLD analysis project Ga0210059, IMG submission 188042) | Ecteinascidia turbinata endosymbiont from Florida, USA - Sample 2 (SPAdes) (version 2) | ecosystem: Host-associated > Tunicates > Ascidians > Unclassified | place: Key West, Florida... | reverse complement strand
CTAACTGAAGACAAGTTCTATGAGTAATGCAAATTTATTACGTCCAACTTTACGGCGGAGTTGACAGCATCCATGAAAAACAGTAGGTACAGTAGTTTAAACATACAGCTACCATGATTTCATCACGAACGGAGGACACTTTTTGATGGAAACTGCTCGCTGCATCAGTGTTTTGGAATAAGCGTGTGATGTAGGCATAAACGTACAGAAATGTATTTTCTATGGAGATGAGAGCCGCTTTTCCCTGAAATTTTGCAACTTCCCTGATTTCTAATAGCGGTTTTACGCGCAAGTCAGGTGCGAATTCCTTGATTTGTCTCATAATTTTCGTTTTTTCTCAAAAAACAAACTACAGAAACGGTCATCCCTTTTTCAAAATGGCAGTATCATACTTAACCATGATTTCTGATCAAGTTCCGCAACTCTCGCTTCCCTCTCTACCCAATTTTTCTTTACTTTGCCTTGAAAAACAGTTTTTCAACAGTCTCCTATGGCAAAAAGATGACATTTTGGCAATTTTTATCGTCCTAGGAGAACATTTTACGATATTTCTTAAGGAAGTAGGACGTGCAGTGGCCCTGTTCAAACACACTGGCTACATGACAATCTTTCAGTGATGCAAGCCAATGACAGCACTACAGGTAGCGTATAAAAGTATTGTTATTGAGTATTTTTTTGTAAACTGCTAGAAGCAAAAGAGTTCGGTTAGTGAAAAAGTATGCAATTTGAAAATTTCATGAGTACCCTTTTTTGCAATGTTGTCATCGAGACAAAGTAAGAGAAGGTCAAGGTCATTAATTTCTAGTTTTGCCAAAGGTTGTTGCTGGTCAATTCTTCATAGTAAAAGAAAAAATTTCATTATTTCTGAAAGACAGGTGATCGCGTCAGCCATGCTCTGAAATCGCGCCCAATTTTAACAGAAACATCGCTGTGTTCGATTTAGACCAAGTTTGAACTATCAGTGGTAAGGTCTGTCTTGTTTCACAAACCTATTTTATTCTATGGAAACAGCAATATCGCTAAAACAACAATGCAATCCAACAGCAAAACTACACACAAATCAAGGGAATGAAACATGAAAACATCGTTTTTGTCAGCAAGTTACGTGACAGATCATGGATTTACCTTGCCATTCGACCAACCCGTAATTAGTTCAGGAACTCCGTCACCATCCAAGTCAAAACTGTGTATGGCCATCACTTGATTCTTCGACTGAAACAATCAAGTGTACATTTTAGGCAACGAAAAATTGATCACACGACCTCACTGACTCCATGGAGTACCAAGTCTACAGATTTTAGCTAAGCAATAACAAACATAGCTTGTTGGCAGATGGAATCAGATATGCACTCCGACGCAACACGTTCAAAAAAGCAAGGGCAAAGTTATTTTTAGTGACTCTGCTTTTAAGCGATGGAGTTGATAAAAATTGCTAAAAACCTATTCTCTCCTAGTGTTGCCATATGGAAACGCTGCTATGTGACATTTGATTTCTCTGTAGAAGTAAATTTCGGTTGAGCAACGTTTTATTGTGATGTAATAGTGTTCTATCATGTACCAACTATAATCCACAACAAAAGCTTTATGGTTCAACTTTATTTTGCTGTTTGAAAAGTTTGAAAACTGCTGACTACCAGAAGGGCTGGAAAACATGGCAAGAAGTTGTAGGTAAGTTAATATTTCGGTTTTGTGTAATTGTTTTCCAACTTTGTTTATTTTGTTATTATCTTCATGATTAACTAACTTTTAGAAAAAGTTTTTGATGAAACCAGTGTTTTGCTTGTTTGTCTATTTGTTTGTTATTTCTTTGTGTTGCCAAGTGGCAACACTCGGGTAATATGAGTCCATTTTTACATTTCAGATATTTCACTGTGAATGAGGTTTTGGATCAAGTTATCCAGCTACCAGAAGTGCATGAGCTGACAGACGAAGATTCTGTTGACGAACACACAGACCCGTAACCAACTTGGGACACCAGGGAGGACAAAGAGTTGAGAGGGGGACAAATTTTTGAACTATGTCCAATATTTTTTAAATGTGAACACATTTTTCCAGGGGGCAAACATTTTTCTACGAGCTTTGCCCCCCTGGTTACAGGCTTGTGAAGACAGTTTTATACCTGCTAATATGACAAGAAATCAACTTCTGGCTGAATGTGAGTTCCAGCAATCCAGCAAACGGAGTGGTTCTTGTGAAAGTGATTCAGGAGAAGCTATAGCCCAACTTCAAAGAAGCGACGCAAGACAGTGAGTTTGAAATGGACTGAGAGTCCCAAATGCCTTCCCCGCTAGCTTTCCCAGATGTGCAATATGACAAGTGCGCCAGCTTGGATTCTGTGGAACTGTTTGAGTTGTTTCTTGACGACCATATTTTCAAGCATATCGTGGAACAAAGTAGATTGTATAGGGTTTCAAAGAATTGGCCTGACCACAACATCAGTGAAGAGATGATGACAGTGTTTCTTGGGATACTGACAGTGTCTGGATATAACAAACTCTCTAGTAACCAATGTTCTGGTCTGAAGGGAAGGACTTGCGGAACCAAGCAGTGTACGAAGCCATGCGCAGGGACCGATTCGATACTATTATGAAATCTTTGCATCTTCATCCCAACACTAATCTCGATAAATATTAGTATAGCAACAGGCAAAAAGCCATCAATTCGTCCAAACGAATCACACAGTAGAATCGATGGTAAGAACCACTTCGTCCAGAGAGTGCCAAGAAATCGGAAACGTCGGTGTGCAGGCAGCCAGTGTCCATCCATTATGCGAACACAGTGCAAGAAACGCGATGTCCGACTTTGCTTTGACTGTTTTGCTACACATCAAACCAAGTAGTCTAACCACTAAAAGGTGAACCAGAACCGGATTTAGCTGGGAAAAGCACAGGGCTCCACACAGAAAATGTGGGAATACACGGGGGTCCGAAAAAATAAAGTGAAGACGAAAAAGTCTTTCACTGTCTTGTTCATAAAGTTCCAGGAAATTAGGGCCTCCAATCGCAAATGGGCCCTAGGCCCCAAACCTTCTAATTCCGGTGTTGAACCAAGTAACGTTCTCTCAAACGTCTCACTGAATGTGTGTTGTGGTTTCAGTGTCCTTCAGATTTGTTCCTTTGTGTTTTGTTTGTGTAACATGCAGTTTGGTTGTGAAATCTAAATTTTGTACTCATATTTCCCTAGTGTTGCCATGTGGCAACCCCCTATTTTGCCTATATAGAGATGTGAAAGTTAGAAAAAAAATTTGCTGTGTTATTTTTCAAAGAATATTCGCTAACCAGGACAAATATTCATGCTTTATTGAAATTTTTTCTAATTCAGGAGATAAAGGGTTAAAGATACTAGTAACTTTTGAATTTCGTTAACCAGCTTTCTTTGCATATGAACAGATGAACAGTAAAAGGTGTTGAAATCGTCCTCCAAAAATCGTAACTCTTCAAACGTAGTTTAGCACAGTAAGAAAGCAACACTGATTAGAAGACCCTAAAATGCTCTTCAAAGCTTTATACCTAAAACAGTCCAGTCACAAAAGTAATCGCATTAGATTTTCCAAATGTTTTCCGAACGAAAAAACAGATTTTTTTGGACGAACTAAATTTTCATCAATCCAGGTTTTCACTGGCATGAAATTAATCTTTTTGATGGAAGAAAATTACGGAAGGCTGTACTTCATCATTACATTTCAATGACAAGTGGAAATTTTCACAGGAAAAAAGGCTCTGTAGTTCTGAAATTTAACAATAGGGGCCAAAACATTTCACTTTTTCTGGAAACATCCACCGCAGCTATATTATGTGTTTTAAGTCGATGAAGTGAACAGTTTTGATACAGTATTCCTTGTGGTAAATGAAACACCGCTTTGCGCTTACCATAGGAATCATTAAAAAGTTTCCTAAATATGGTTACCGACAGTTATGAAACTAAATACCTTTGATATTTTGAAACAGTTAGGATTCGTCCATGACCCGCTACTGACTGGTTTTCTGGTAACGGTTTGACTCGCTATCAATGACGTAAATTCAAGATGAAAGAACAAATTAAAAACTAAACCGTGGAAGCTCACCTTTATCCTCCAGTACCGGGCAGTTCGGTCATACACACCGACCGTGCCATTAGCGAGTGAGTACCCAAATCTGCTTCCAGCGATGGAACAAAGGCCTGTAATCGCCTGTCAGGAAACAACACGTATTTTAATATCACTTCCTAAGCCTAATGTACCTTCAACTACACAGTAGACAGCTACACAAGTTACAGACAATAAGTGAAAATTATGTTTGTGAATACAGAAAGCAAACCTCTGTTTCTGTTACTTCAGCTATGATTTCGTCACCATGGAATACGCGTATATCATAGTCCTCTGATCCAACAAGAAGCTGAAATGAAATATAGTGGATGAAAATAGTTTCACAGATGATACTTAGTAACTTCCACTCAACTGTCACGGAAAGCTTTTTCATCATACCGTAAAATAAATACATGTAAAAGCAGTCACTGCAAATATCTAACAGACTGCTATCTTTCCAAATAAAATAATTTTTTTACCATAAAACATTATATATTCATTCAAAGCAAAACTTGCTTAAAAATCTTAGCAATAAACAAGAGCAACACAAGCTAAGCTTGCAGTTCTAACCACACCATTGCAACGTGGAAAACCCACGGCATTCTGCAATGTGAAATGCTTTCATGCACACACACAATAGATTTTTTGGAAACATTATCCACTTGCTAGAAAACAAAAAAATTGCTTAATTTGTTTCTTTCAAGGGCCATCACCAGTATGTGCCAAAAGTGCCCTCAGACCATTACTTGTGTGCCAAAGTTCTTTCATGGCAACTTAAAATATTGATCTTACATTCAAGATTCTTCCGTTTACAAGTTGAATAACATGGGACATTAAAAGCAATTGGATATGCTATATCTTTTCACGGCATTGTTTAAGACAAACTTTACCAAAATAAAGATGTTAGTGTGATGATTAAATATTTAGCAAAAATGCATGTAGTTATGGTGGTGGCTAGAATAGAAAAAGAGTGTAAATAATATGGCTAAACTTAGTTCATAATGGAGCTTGCATTCAAGCTCACATAAACAAAAAAACAAATCTACATTAGTCCAGCCTTTCTTGTCACTCCAGTTCAATCATATTGAAAACACTCTGGTGCGTGCAGGTCAACAAGTAAGAATAGCAGCACCACATACCTCGTCAGTACCATCATTGGTAAAATCCGCAAGTGTTAATGCAGACACAACATCTCCAGTCACCTGGAAAAAGTTCACAATGCTTTGATGAAAAATACTTGGCAAATTAATTCAACTTTTAGGTTAGAACCACTTTCTACAATAATTTTTCACTAATACCACTGCTCAGTACCACTAATTAAATAAAGTATTAATTCCATACCAACACCACCTGGCTTATACTTGGTTTTAATGATTCAAATGTTAAGTTTGCTCCACAATTAACTTCTGCTAACATCACTGTAAACAAATCCTTTTTATAATAAAAAAATGAACTGATGTTTCAGAAGGCATGTGCTGATTAGGAGATCTGATGAAAATCTAGTAGCAAGCATCGTACTGTCCAAAACTGATCTTCTCCGGCAGCATCAAACCCTTGCAATGTGCAGTTTCCACCAGCAACCACCAAAGGACTTTCAGTGTTAGCTAATTTCCCAATAACCAAACTGTTGACACCATCTGGAATCTGGTAATAACACACAGGCACAAAAAAAAACTGATTGTCAAAAATATAAGCTTTTAATATTTGATGCAAATATATATATTTTTTTAAACTATGTAGTTTTCATTGAAAATAGCTTGGCGTCATAGTGCTTTTTGAATAAGCTGACTAAACACACTTCCAACATTATTCAAACAATATGAGATATCTTTACATCTGCATCAGATTTATAGATGAACAGTTTTCACCTTAGCAATTTTCACTCTCCACATGCAAACTAACAGAATCTCATTAAGTGAGTTCAAGGTGAGCTTACTGAGAAGAATTTTCAGAATTCATCAGTTTTTTGCCCAGTGACATTTAAAGACTATAGGCCATTGCGTGCAAATGAAGAATCACTAACAGTGCTATGTACTAAACTGTTCAGAACAGCAGTAAATTGTATTAAATCACTGAAAAAGTTGTAATTAAAATAAAAGTACAAAATATTCTTAACATGGCATTTTTTACACTCATGCATGAGGAGTTTCCTACAGAAGAGTAGTATTCTCTCTACAATAAAGGATAGGATTTTATTTACTGATAATAGCTATAAAACTCAAAATGTTCAACCTAGAACATGAATTTCCTTTGTCTATCCCATAAATCCTATTCAACATGAAATGACTATTTTCAGGTGAAACAAATCACGCAAACAGTACACAGTAGTATTTTTACAAAGCTAACTTGCCTCTTTATAAAACAAGTCTTTGTTGTCATGTACGTCATAAGCAAGAAGATTTGTTTGTGTGCCAATACACAGAATATCACGGCTGCTGGTGCTGTCAAGGCGTCCAGCACACAATGCAGTGACAGACTGGTTGATGCTTAGAAGACTTATGTCAGAGTCATGCACAGCTAATCGCCCTCCAGCAATAGCTGGACTGTGAGGATTATGAATAAAGACCTGAAAAAGTGTGCAATTATGATAACACAAAATTAGCACAAGTCAGTTTAAGCAGTACCTCTGACAGACAAATTTCATTGGAAAATTTTATCTTTTCACAAAAGCAATTGTTATTTATTATCAGCATATGAAAACATTGACCAACCATAAGAATAACCATAAGAATAATAAGAAGAGATTTAAATGAAGCAAGATTTTGTGATAAGTTTATATGAAAATTTAAAAAGGTATTCAGCATTGCAATCATGGTTGATAAAAATCATAATTTAATCAACAATCGTTTTGATTTAAATCGCATTTTTCATTTAAATCAGATATTTTTGATTTGTATATCATTTTTTTAATTTAATGTGTACAGTGGACGTTGACCACCTAACACTTGTAATTTTTTTTTTTTTGAAGAGTTTTTTATATAATTTTTGTGTTTTGTTTCTTCAAGTTCAACAACTAGAAACAGCTGAACTTTCTTTGTGCTTATGCAATATCCTTAAGGCAAATCAGTTCATAACACTAGTACTGGTATACAAAACGAAATATTTATTGAGATGACAATATTCAAACCACCAGTTTATCAAATTCACACTGACACTTACGGCACATTAAAAAGCTTGTACATAAATACAAGCTTGACAGCTTTTTTTTGGTGCAAAGTCTGTTGTTACAATTAATCATTGTAATGCAGCTTGCACTAGTTTAGCGTTTGTAAAAGTTTAACTCACATGCATAAAATGGTAAAAACCTGTAATATATTTGTTATTATGAATCAAAAATTTGTTCTGAAACTACTATCCCTACAGTCAACAGCCTACATCTTTGATGGAATTTAGATGCAACTTTTACCTTATGCTAGTCTGCACATTCAAGCTTTGGCATTCTAATAGTTCTGACTTCTATATCTACAAGGGTTAGTGATTTAAGTCTACATCTCATTTTTGCAGCTAGAAGAATCTGTGACCTCACAGAAGCTATGACTTAAAAAACTGTAGTTGCTTTTAACTTGTGTCATCATAAGAACTATCTGTCTTCTATACTAATATAAGTGAAAACCTATTAGAATGTCAATTGTCATAGAAATCACAAAAAGCTTCAAAATTGCATATGATTTTTGCTTGATTTGTTTCATTGCATGGCTTGATTCAAATCAAGATTTAATCAAATGGTTTAAATCAATCAACCCTGCTTGCAATTCCAGGTTTAATGGATGAAATGAAGTACATTTATAAAGGATGGGTTCAAGCAATTCAGACTGTAAACATATATCAATTTAAATTTTGTTATCTGATAGAACAACATTGCAAGTAAACTAACATCCCTTAATTAATCATGGAATGCCAGGCACATTTATTGCACAGCATAAATTTTGCAAAATTATTGTGAAGGTAAGCCTGAACTAGCTTTCTAACAAATGTAATTTCTTGAGATAGATTGGTACATAGCAATAACATATTATTACTAGGGTAAAAGAGAGAAAAGAAAACAAGGTTGCTCCTATTTTTTGTGTGGAAGTAGTGATACAGCGTTTAAGGAATTATCTTTTGGCGTGACATATAGCATAATACTTTTGTATTAGCACTTTAACATCAATTATATCAGGGATTTTTTAAGTGTTTTAGGGACTTGAAAATCGGGTCCCTAGAATCAGATAAAATTATCATCAGGTAGAAACAGAGAAAATTATCATCGGGTTGAATTGAAAATCGGGTCCCTAGAATCAGAGAAAATTATCATCGGGTCCCTAGAATCAGAGAAATTAGGTCCCTACAGGTCCATACCAAGTACCTAAAATTTTCCTTGAAAAAAACGTGATCATACAAAACTTTCAACAAAAAAGGTTTTCCCCTGTTTTGACCATAGCAAGGTTTGTCTTTTATATAAATCCTTACCTATATCTTTAGTGCTATGCTATTGTATATTATTACAAGCCCACATTAACACCTTTAGAGTCGGCCAAGTTTTACTTTAACAGGGTATAATTTGCCAATATTGGCCAAGTCTTTGCAACTCCATAACTCATCAGTCGATTATGCTAGAGAGCTTTTCAAACCCTCAAAAGACTTGGCGAGTCTTTTAGTTCGTAATGAAAAATAAAGGTTTTCGGCCTTTTTTTGTGGGTGATGTGATAAGTAGTGTAGGTTTTTGGCCATTTTGGCTCAGGTTACCTGCCCCCGGGCCCAACCATCAGATGGAAGTATTTCACTCAAGTTTTTAATGGAAGCTAGGCTAAAATGTTAGTCTTCTGAGCTTTTGACTAGCTTTCTATCATTTCTGGTTCAAAAGTTGTGGCCAATAAACATAAAATTTATAATTTTACCAAAAATTAATAATTTTACAAAAATTGGTAATTACCCTAACTCATTGTTTATAAGCTATACTTTATGAAGTAATTAGTCAACCTTTCTTAAGAAATGTAATATTAACAATTAACTTGGAAAAATTTAAGCAATGAATGAAAGTTACTTCATAAAGTATAGCTTATAAAGAAATTAATTACTTGCCTGAATCTACCACATTAGTTAAGAATAAAACATTTTAAAAATCCTTTAATACAACAAAAATTATTATCTGACATATTTACTCAAATTAGTTTTTAACTATATTTAAGCTTATCATCATAAACAAACCAATAAATATTCAAAGCATTATCTGAAAAGGAACTTGTCTTTATGACATATATATCACATTAATTGAACATCAAAAACAATATAAAATAAAGCCAAAGATAAAAAATAATCCATCTCTGTCAAAATTTTGCAGAAACACACTTCATACAGCAAGCTAGTTACATAATTTTTTTAAAGAGTATTGTGGTCACTGTGTTTTTCTCTATGTAAATTTGAAGATACTTTTAAATTGATGAACACAATACAATCATAAGGCCAGCTCATCAGAAGTTATGAGGTATTAACACTCAGAAAAGAAAAAAAATATGCTGACTAATAGACTGAAATAAAATAGGAAGTAGCTAGGGAATTGCCCCGCATGACTCGGTTCGAATAAAGCAGTCAGTTTGTCACTCAAGCGGCATCGACCTAGTAGCGTAACAGTTATGTTTCAACTCTGCCATGCCAATGGTTGTGGGTTTGCCTCTCATCCTGACACCCTGTGTTTTTGTAATAGTTGCTGCTTGCATGTTTCAACTCGTGGGACCAGTTTTTCTTTATACTTTTTTCAAAACTTTCCTAACTTTTGTTTTAGGGGTTAGCGTTAGGTTAGTGTTAGCTTAGATTTAGCTTAGTATTAACTTAGCATTGGGTTAGGGCTAGGTTAGCGTTAGGTTAACAGTAGGTTAGCGCTACGGTTAGGGTTAAGATTTGGTTTAGGCAGTGACTACAGATACACCTGGCCTGGCGCAATTCAAATAAAAGAGTCAGTTTGTCATTCAAATGGAATGGATCTTGTAGCCTAAAGGTCATGCGTTGTGGCTGATATGGCAATGGTTTTGGGTTTGACTCTCACCTTGCCGTCTTTCGTTTGTTTTTTTTCTTTGCTTTTTTTCAGGCTAAGGTGTTACGTTTAGGGGTTAGTGTTAGGTTAGGGCTATGGTTAAGGCAAAAGGTTAAGGTTAGGTTTAGGCTTTATCTTTTACGTTCAGTTCATTTCTACCAAGCCCACTATACTCTCGTCATGCGTTACTATTACATCACAGGTGGCGTATGAAGAAGTTTTCAAATTTCAAGATACACAGGCGTATCTATAGCCACTGCCTTAGGTTTACTTTATGCGCTTGCTATGTTTCTACCACGCTTACTGCATTCTCGTTGTGCATTACTGTCACGTTACAAGAAGTGGTCGAATAACGAGTCAAATTTAAAGATCCATGGGCAGTTCTGTAGCGACTGCCTAAAAAACATATACCGGCAAAAATTTTTTTACGGAAGTGGCTACTGAACCACGTTGCATGACGCGGTTAAAATATAATGCTAAGTTTGTCAGTCAGGCGGCACAGACGTGGTAGCATAAAAGTAGTGTTTACGTCTGCCCATGCTTTTTGGTTTGGCTCTCACTTTAGCGACTTTCTTTTTGGTAGTAGTGGTCGCGCATTTCAGTTCACGGGACCACGTTTTCTTTACTTTTAAAAAAGTTTCTAAAGTTTAGGTTTAGTGATTATGTTTAGGGGTTAGCGTTAAGGTTACGGTTAGTGTTACGGAGTAGGATTACTTACGGTTAGGATTTACCTTTTGCATTTAGTACGTTTCTTCCAAGCTACTACACTCTCGTCATGCGTTACTATCACATTTTACAGGGTGCGGTTGAATAAAGTTTCAAATACGAAGAACCACAGGTGGTTCTGCAGCTACTGCCTTTTTTTAAACAATATGTCACGTCTCTAAGCATATGACATTATGAAAATGCATTTATTTAGGATGAAACATTGTAATGAAAATTGGGCCTTATTTAGCATAAACAAATAATCTCATAACCCATGTTTAAAACGTCATTTCAAGAAAAGAACTTCATGAAACAGAAATATCTGAGCAACAGCTGAAGTCCTGAGAAAAGAATTCTTCATCATTAAATTGGAAAATTTTTCAATTTTGCAAACCTGATTAACTCAAAAAGGTAATTGACATTATAACAAGATACCTCATATGTTTTCCTTAATCATATATATAACCAAACCGTTTAAGAGGTGCATCAACAAATCTAATCTTACCTTGGAAGCTGTGGTACCACATGTTAGACAAGGATGCAATCCATCATATTTTCCCACAGTGACCATTCGAGGATGGATTTTATGTTTTATCTTCAGTGTAAATATAGGAACCAACATTTTAAACGTAACTTACTTTGCAAATACAACTTTAGGTCTAAATGGAAACAAAGTGCAGTGGAGTTGCTAACATTAGGTAGGAATCACACCTTGCAGTGTTGCACATTTTGCAGCGCAAGAGAATTACAGTGGATGTTCCTCATTCCTGGCTAAGAAAGCGGCAGTCAAGCACAACCGTTAAATCAAGCTGATGGCGAGAACCTCACTACCTCAGTGGCAGTGATGAACGGATTCAGGATTTTCAAATCCAAATGCAATCCGACAATTTCATTTCAAAATGCAATCCAAATCCAAATCCGATAAACTTCCAGTTTCAAAATCCAAATCCTGTTTAAATCCAAAATTTTATCAATCTTGTTCTCACAAAGGCAAAACAATTCTACTAAAGACAAAATAAATAGATAAATTATTTTGCCATTACGTTCTCATTTATACTAATGTCAACTAACTAACAATTGGTTCCTTATTGCACGATGGCTCTTTGCATTGTTTCTCTTTATTAGCTGAGTCACATGAAACAAGAAACCAATCAATCAATCCAAAATGGTGTTTGCCTCATGAGACAAAAAAGACAATACCAAAAAATAACTTGGAAACTAACGCAAATTAGCTTATGCTCAATCTTCGGATCACAGCACTATAGCAATGGACATTTTGAAGACTCCATGGCAAGCACAATTAGCATCAAATGCAATGAAAAGCACAGTTACAAAGTGTAAGAAACAAATTACCAGGAACAAAATACAGCACAAGTGAATCATTAGCACTAAGCTACAGAAAAACATTATAATGATCAAGGGTCAAGAAAAGAGGTGGAATCAATGAAAGTCACACAAATTCCCCTACTTTGATGACATGATGCATAAGAGAACAGGTTTGTACCTTGCATCACTGCATAGTGTAGCAGTCACGCTAGCGCAGGGTTCCCAACCTTTATCTTACCATAAACCTCTTCAGCATTCCGACAGATGAGCATGCACCCCTACAGAATTTCAACAGATAAGCATGTACCCCTTCAGAATTTCGACAGATAAGCATGTACCCCTTAGATTTCTTATGACACAATAATTTATGATTATTCATAATATATATATTTATCAACAAGCATATAATGACTTTTGATAATAATATTAACTGATATATGTATAAATATTTGGAAATAAACAATATGTAAATACATTTATATCTTTTACTGCTAACCTTTAATGTACTCCTTCGGATAGGAAAATATACTCCTGAGGGTACATGTACCCCAGGTTAGGAACCCCTGCACTAGCGCGACCGCTACATGTAAGCAAAATTGTCCAAAGCGAGGAGAAGGGAAAGAATAAGCAAAGCGGCACTTAAAAGCGCCTTCCATGCATATGGAAGTCAGAGCTCTCTTTGGCCGAAACATATAGCATGCTGACGGCACCAACAACTGCGTAAGTTAGTGCCATCGAGGTTTCTGGGTTCAATCCCACACAGAAGGTGTGCGAATACAACCGGGTTGCACATGCTTCAATAGTATGTGATCCAACAAATACAAACAAGATGTACAATTTCGACGGATGTGAGAAACAACACTGAAGCAAACTTACAGGTGAAATCCAGAAGGCCTAATCTACAGCTCCGAAACAGAAGTGAAAGTTGTGAAGAAGTTCAAAACAAGAACATCCAATCCAAATCCGGTTAACCAGATGTTATAAAATCCAAATCCATTACAAAGCTGAAAATCCGCCGGATTTAAATCCAAGTCCATGTTCATCTTCTGGCCAGAGGTTTGTCAGAGTCACTTCTACAGGTTCCGACTCCGCTCCGCTCCTGATCTAAAATTTTGGAATCCGAGTCACTTCTTCAGACTCCGACTCCGCTCCTGTTCTAAAATTTTTAAATCCGGATCCGGAAATTTTTCAAATTTGAGAATCCGACTCCTATTCAGACTCCGGCTACAATCGATCCAACCAAAATTTACTCTTGTTTTTGTTGAAGAAATGACCACGCCGCCTCCTGCTACTGCAGAAATTGACAAGTGACTCTGGGTCCGCTTTTTCACAAAATTTTGACTCCGGATCCGGGTCCGAAAGAAAAACGCAGAATCCTGCCGAAGTCGACACCGGCATTGCAGGTTCATGGCTACCCCTGTTTCTGGCTTGCTTATGGTTTTTGCCCTGAGCTCTACTCTAGGGCTCTCACAAATGCAACTCCAAAAATCCCAAAAATATCACCAAAAAACTCCCTATTTTACATAAAAAATCTATAAATCTGTGATGGTGCAGCATAAAATCGGAGCGCCATGATAAGTGTATAAATAGAACCAAACATGATTTGCAAAATAAGCTGAAATGATTCATTTTACACATTTTCAAACTTTTCCGAAATCTCTAAATCCCTAAAAAGAGTTGAAATTCCGATCTAGGGCAGGCCCAAAGGGTGTGCAGGGGGGATTCGCCCCCGTTGCAAAATTTTCCGCCACCCCTGGGAAAATGTGTAAAGACATAATTAAAATTATTGGACATAGTTTAAAAGGTTTTGCGCCCTTCTCAGAAAACTCTTCGCCCCCCATGGTGTCCCAAGCTGGTTATGGGCCTGATCCAGGGACAAAATCCCTAAAAGAGAGAGCACTAGCGTACTCTACCCGATCAGTGATTTTTCAACCATTTCATGGTCACTGACCCGATTTAGAACCTGACAAGCAGTGATGGAGTCTTGATAGGCATTTTTGCGAGTTTCGGTCTCGAAGATTTCTGGCTTTGTCTCGGTCTTGGTCTCAAAGGCCACAGGTTTCGGCTTCAAGTCTGTTTTCTTGAGACCTGGAATACTCCAAAGGTTTGGCTTAGTGAACCTTTTGAAATTCAACCTGTTTCTTTCTGCTGCCTTCAGGTGAGGTAAAACCAAAAAAGGTAAGAAAATGCCAGAAATTCCAAAAAAATCAGCTTGGAAGTGGTGTTCACATATTCTGACATATTTTATAAAATTTTCGGTAAAACTGACAAAGTCTTGAGTTTCGGTCTCGAACTTTCAAGTCTCTGTTTTGGATTTTATGACATCTCGATCTCGAAGCTTTAACCAAGTCTGTCTCGGAGGTTACAGCCTCGACTACATCACTGCTGACTAGAATAGGACTGGTTAAATCGCTAAGCTCCACATATAGGCCTAAGCACAACGCTTTCCGAATAATCATTGGCATGCTGCTAGACCGCAAGCTCTTTTATTCCCAGCATCAATTCAAACAATATCATACCCAAAGGACCATCGGTACTGAGTCAGGTTCAACAAAGAAAATATTGTGGAGATTAACGAGCGTAAGAACAATTGTAAAAACTTATGCTGATGAATAAGGTAAAATGCTGTAAATGTCATGGACAATTAATTATAAATTATCATGTCATTGTTCATTTTTTTCAACGTGTTTTGAACTTTACAGTTTCGTGGACAATAAGCGGACTTTTCTCCGTTTTCGAGGAACGTCCTGAGAGCACTGGGGTGGACTTTACCCAGGGCAGTGGAAACACCTGCTATTTAGCCAATTATTAAGTGGTAAACGCTAAATAACAGACTGCTGCTGAAAGTAGGAACTCTCAATTTTGCCTAATTCCAGAAATTATTTTTTAAAAATCATTCGTTGAACCTTCGACAAAAAAGTGAACATCACATTGTCATAAAATATGCCAGGGATCCAGGCCCGTAACTAGAGGGCGAAGGGGTTTCTCCGCCCTGCAAAATTTTTCGTTACTCCTGGAAAATGTGTTGGACATAAGTTTAAAACTATTGGACATAGTTTAAAAAATTTGGGCCACTCTCAGAAAACTCTTCGCCCCCCTCGTGTCCCGAGCTGGCTACGGGCCAACAGGGGTCTTAACACTAAATTAACAATAAACGATAGGAGTAAAATATACCAGAGCGCAGAGTCACTTAAAATTTGGGCAGCATTTCGTTATGACAGATTTTAAACAGACATGGGGTAATCGTATTCGTCAACCGCAATCGATTACAGTTTTTTGAGTAATCGTAATCGATTGAACTGTCCAAAAATGAAATGTAATCGTATTCGATTACATGGCCAGTTTAATCGTAATCGACGCTTACTTTCACGATTAAACTTGGAAATCTTCACCCTGCATCACTGTGCGATGAACGGCGGTTTTGGTGGCTGGGTGTCCTCCTTAATAACAGTTTGTTGTAGTTATGTTTCAGGGGAGGCCATTTGCCCGTATATGTACATTAAATCCTGATAGTCCAACGGCAAGCACAGCGTTTGTAGCGAATTCTCGCTTTGTTCCAGCTATATAGCCTTCCTGTTGGCATTGGCGTGCAGAGGCGGGGGGCGGGGCAGGGGGCATCCAAGAGTGAAATTACAAAAATTAAAATTCTGTAACTAGATGATTTTTCCTATTGTAAGAGCAGGCCTACTAACACATGCTGCATGGATTTAATTTTTCGAAACTTATTTTTTTGTCAACATTGGTTTTTACGTATTCAAATTCCAGTAATTCTCACATCCTTCAATACCTCAATACCAGGGACCTATAGCCTAGGCTACGCTAGGTGTGCGGGGTACTTTTTCCAGCAGATCGTGCGATCAATTGAAAATCAAAAAAAGGATTTAATGATAATTATGGACGTTTAATTGATTTTCTGAGCCAAATTTCAACACTGTCCGATTTCAACTTGCTTGATTTAGCTGACTTTTTTATGCATCACTAGTGCCGTTTCGTTTTTTGATGTGGCAATCCTGGGTGTACGCCAATACAGTTGCAAACCTGTGCTTGCAATATGTGCATCATTTCGAGCTTCGTCATTAATTGGCAGTTCAGGCGGATTGATCACAACGGCTCACACAAGCCCATATCTCTTTTTTTGTCCCCTCAGTGGTTGTACATAGGCCATAACAGTCACACAATAAAAAACGAAAGTTTTCTTGCGTAGTTCATGCGCATTCTCAATGCTTGTGTAGTTTAGCAAGTTTCAAACTGTCAACCCTGGGTTTCCGCTATCCCAGCCGCATAGCCTACCTTCTCTGCTCGACTGCTATTCAACGAGACATTCATGCGGCCGGATATTTCTGCAGTTGTGAACTGCTGTCTTAGCGTTGAGTGCTGTCCTAACTTGGAGCACTGATAATTTTATGCTCATTACAGTGACACATTGTACAACAAGGAGAGCCTGTAACGTTTGCAGAATTGCTGCATTTCTCTCACCCGACATTTTCACTTAATTGTTGATCAAGTCTCCAGTAATTGTCAGGCCGCGTTTTTGCCTTGTTTCGCAGGGCCGGCCTTAGCAAGTGCGGGGCCCGATTGGAAGCACTTTGGCGGGGCTCCACACAGCGACGTATGCAGAAATATTTGATACGGAATCAAGTCAAAATGATCGGAATCGTTGATGTGATAGAGAGAGGTCGGGGGCATGACCCCCAGTTTCACCTCTCCAGAAGAGACTGGAATGGACAACGCCGTAACACCCAATAAATTCATGAGTAGGCTATTACACTCAATACTTTCTCTCTGGAGCGACTGCACATCCAGAGCTAAACCGTTTGCAGTACCAGCAACAGATTCTATTTTCGACGTCGAGAATATTAGCCATGGACAATCTACCCCCACCATTTTGCAGTACTCTTTTGCATGGAAGTTAGAAACCGTGTCTCATCACTCTCGTTTCCGGCAAAAACTTCGATTGTGATTGTGGTTCTCTTTAGTCTAAATAGTCTTTAACTTTCCGACTCTTGACACCTGACCATACAGCAGGATCATTTGTTTAATCCAATGGTCCTGACAAATTTTGAACTTTCGTCCTCGTAAGCCTCATCAGATGCATTATAGCTTCCTTCTTTGTCAGACTCAACAATTTCGAAATGACTTATCTCACTTCTCGTACAAAAACTTCCACTTTGACTATCTGGCATAACATAATTAGGCTGGCTGCCTGCGTTGTCGTCATCTTCAGTGTGTCTTGGCTCATCTAGAATTTTTGCGCGTTTGCTGAGGTAGTTCTGCTAAAATACTTGTTCAACGCACTTTTCTCTTTTTCTGTTTTTGCCTTTTTGCCCTAGCTTTAGCCGTGTTTTGACTAACACTTAAAATTTTCGACCTATGTCTCTTGGCCTTTGACTCGCATGGTACTTGTTGTCTTAATTACAGAAAAATTGTATTCTAAAATAATTAGTTTAATTCTTCTGTTAAAAACAAAACGCCTGCCTATCACTTGAGTATATACGTCACACTTGCATAAATGGTTACAGCAGGGGTCTCAAACACGCGGACGGCGATGCTTTTTGAGAAATTTCGAATAATAACATTTACGTCATTTAGTTTATTCCCCGGTGTTCATTACTCACGATATGCCTAGCTATAACTCACGATAACTTTCGCAGGAAATAAGATGTAAAGCTGTTTCTATTAAGGTTCAGGTATCGCCGCTGTTGCGTCAGCGTCATAATGCAGCCCTCGGACTACTTTATTTGTCCTCATTTGGCCCTCGGAACAATTTCAGTTTGAGACCCCTGGGCAGTGGCGTGTATAAGGGAAGGCGAGCGAGGCACTTGCCTCTGGCCCCCCCTTTTTGGAGGCCCCTCTTGAGGTGTTACGCGCGTAAATTTTCCTTAGTTTTGACGAAAAACTTATTATTCACACATATAATGTACTACAAAGCAGATCATAAGTAAGTAGGCCTACTCTGATTTCAAAGGGGCCCCCTACAGAAACTGTACTGTGCAGGTACTTTGCTTTGAAAGGGGCCCCCAACAGCAACTGCAATTTGAAGGTACTCTGCTTTCAAAGAGGCCCCCAACAGCCACTGAAATGTGTAAGTACTCTGCATTTAAACTTCATTGAAGGGGCCCCTAAAAGAAACTGCAATGTGTAAGTACTCTGCTTTGAAAGGCCCCCCAACAGCCATTATAATATGTATGCATCTTGCTTTCAAAAGGGCCACAACAGCAATTATAATGTAAAATTTCATGCTTTCAAAGAGGCCCCAACAGCAATTGTAATATGTAAGTACCTTACTTTCAAAGGAACCCCTAACAGCAATTGTAATGTTAAATACCTTGCTTTCAAAGAGGCCACCAACAGCAATTGTAATGTATAAGGACCTTGCTTTCAATAGGGCCCCCAGCAGCAACTGTAATGTGAAAGTACCTTGCTTTCAGAGTGGCCAGCAACAGCAATTGTAATGTTCAAGTACTATGCTGTCAAAGAGGCCCCCAACAGCAACTGTAATGTGTAAGTAGGCTACTGTCCTTTCAAAGCGACCCACCACCATCTCCAATGAGCAAATAAAGAAAGCTTCAAAACAACTTCTATACCTAAAAAATTGCGGGTTAAAATTTCTTCCAAAAAGTTCTGAGAAGAC
>Ga0210059_1006493_pt1 | contig 18736 bp, 15 predicted proteins | sample Ectturendosymbi2_FD_188042 | JGI IMG/M metagenome (GOLD analysis project Ga0210059, IMG submission 188042) | Ecteinascidia turbinata endosymbiont from Florida, USA - Sample 2 (SPAdes) (version 2) | ecosystem: Host-associated > Tunicates > Ascidians > Unclassified | place: Key West, Florida... | reverse complement strand
AGGCTGGGCTTGATTAAGTGACTGCTTTGGCCGTCTTTCGCCCAACCTGTGCTGTTTGTTTTAAGCTTTGTTGATTGAAATGTGTTCTATTGCTGTGTATTTACAGCGCAAACATGACTTGACTTGACAGTAAAAGCAATTACCGTAAAATTTCTTGTCTGGGAGGACACAGCACGCAAGGAACTTCAACCCCTTGAGTGAACAAGCGAGCTAACTGCAGAATTTGCCTATAACGGCACCTCTAGGAGATTGCATAAAGAAGGTTATAGCCGAATTGACGCGAATTGAAATACATATAAAAGATGCCATCGGCACCGAGCAAAATGTAACGTTATGAGCGAATTGATGTTACAGAGGAAGCCGTTACGAACGATTTCAACTGTATAGAACAGATTTACATGAAGTTTCCGGCCCCATTCGGATTAAACTAAAAAGTTAGTATAAAGGCAAATTGTCTATTTTTAGGGCAAATTGTTATTTTCAGGGCAAATTTGTTCCGCCCCTCCAGTAAAATGCCTTCCCGTACGCCTATGGGTATTTTCAATGTGCTTTTTCCATTTTAATTTTCTTTAACAAAGTCAATCAAATATCAGATTGCTATTGAGTACCTCCGCAAGTTTGTACTGCTCACATGCTGCGATAATCAATCTTAATCAGCTTGAAAAGCAAGCAAAAGTAACTTTTCTATCTGGCAACCACAGAACTCTACCGCAAAGAGACAAAGTGAAAGGTAACAGCAAGAAAAAGGCAAAATCACGTTTGGGTCTGATGCCTTAGAGTAGTGGTTTTCAGGTTACCCAACCACGCGAACCCTAATTTCTCAGTTTGATTGTCAATAACTGATCAGCAGAATGGTCTTTTTCAAGATTCAAAAGAATTAGAAATAAATTAAAGTGTCGCAATGTTCCAGGAGAAATTGCCCACACAACATTCGGTGCATTAAAAGTGACAAACTTAGTTGCGTTCGATTCCTAGCAGCCAAAAAAAGTGAAAAAATCTCGAATCGTGAACCGAGCAGTTGCAACCATTTGGGTGCGTTTTCCTTGACGTGTTTTTCTCGTGTGTATGAGATGTTTCTCTCTCTATGGACCGGTGCCTTCTTCGAAGAGAGAGAGGTGTGTGAGATTCTTACAGCCGTTGTAAGCGAGTCACAACGTGGTCCTCACGTTGTGCAGTCACGTCTTTTATGATGCTGCACATATGTCCGGTGTGTTTCGTTTTTCTGAGCACAGAAAAAAACAGATGTGAAACTTATTAAAAAACATAGGCCATGCATGTGGTTTGTCAAATATTTAACCGTGACGTTTTCGGTTGGTTTGCCTGCAAAAATTAAAATCCTTTTCCCGCCAGATAAGCACGATTTTAACAATTCAGTGTCATTGACCTGCTTTGAGTCGCAGGCAACAAGCGCAGTGATCGTGGGGCACTCCAGTAATGATTTACAGGTTTTGTTGTCAGTAGATTTAGAGCATCAATATCTTCATTTTCGGTTTTGCGCTAATTGATTAATCCTTTTCCACTTTTTCCTCGTAACAGTGGGAGAGGGAGGCCTCAGAAAAGGATAAGGTGAGGGCCTCGCTTCAGCTAAATCCGGCCCTGATCTTGTGCCAGGTTTGTCCAAAGAAAATTTAACACTTTTCACCAATGCGAAAAGCAGTTATTGAACCAAAAATGTACGTTGGTGGTCGGAAAACTGTGGGCCTCTGCCCAATTGTGGGCTATTCAGCACTTCTTACTGGGCTGCACAAAACTTTTTGTTGTGGGCCATGTGATATGTAGGAATGAAAGTGCTGGGCGGGTTGCGTGGGGAAAACATAGGCTAATATAATGCCATAGTTGCAGGAGCACACACATTTTTAGGGTGCGAAGGATTTTTGCCAGAATTTTTCGAAACTTGCACGGAAAAATTGTGGGCCATCTTTCATACATTGCATGAAGACCGGATTTTGGATACCTCCAAAAAAATGTCTTCATGTGATTTGGCACCAATTTCGCAACAGAAAGCACGTTTGACACCATTTTTATTGTATTTTTGGGGAGTTTGCCCAGATTTTTCAATGATTTTGCAAAGGTTTTCACATATTTTGCCCAGACATCTCTTGATTTTTCCCGGATTTTCACGAAATCAGAACTTTTGGGGGTGCACTTGCACCCCTGCACATCGCCTCCTACACGATTGTGTAAACCTAAGAAACAATGATTGTTTGATCGTAATATGTTATTGATGTTGTCATTATACGGCTTATGACATTTGCATATCACTATGATGTCACAGATACATGAATACAACATAAGTTTGAAATTGGGCCTTCAACAAAAAGAACAAGGCTTCAATTACGACTGAATTGGGGATTGGGGCAATCATAACGAAAGTTTGCCGATCATCTCAGTGCGCAACACTTTTGAACGTAACTTCAGGAAGTTTCTTTTAATCAAAACGTTTCACAGATCAACTATGACTGATGAAAGACTAACAAACCTGGCAATTATATCTATTGAAAGTCAAACTGCTGAAACTAAGATTAGATATGAATGAGTTGAAAAAAACATTTGCCTCGTTGAAAATTTGGAAAAAGTCATTTCGCTATAGTTTGAAATTTAGCAAATGCTAAGTCAGCTTGCGTTATAGGTTTCGTTGATGGTTAGAACCGTCGCCAGAAAGTCTTCAATAGAGAGGCTTTCGGTTTAATTAGAGTGGCTTGACATTCCAAAATTTGAAAAAAACTCCACTGATTCATATGGTTTGATCTTTCAATATATTGGGCCTTGAAACTTTGTTTGGGGAGCTAAGCTGGCCAACCAACCCGTTGTGACGGGACTGTTGATGCTGTAGAAATCTGCCTTGATGAACGTTGGTCAATAAAATCGACACTTTTTTATATATAAATATTATATGTATAAGAAGCAACATATTATACATTGGAAGCTCCAAAGTCCAGGCGTGAGTGACCCCCAACCAGTGGTGTAGAAGGCGGGAGTGCAGGGGTGCAAGCGCACTTCTGAAAGTTTTGAATTGACAAAAATCTGGACAAAATTCCGGAAAATCGTGGTAGAAAATGCCCGCTACGTTTTTGGCTTCAAAAATGGATCACGTTTGCAGGAAAACATATGAAGACGTCTTTTTGGAGGTCACACTGAAAAAGGTCAAAATGAGCATTGTGTGGGAAAATTTGTAGGCAAAAGTTGCACACAATCGTTTTGGGAAAGTTTGGGGAAATTCGGGCAAAAATTCTTCCCACCCCAAAAAATTTACCTGCTCCTACGCCAATGCCACCTGGCTCCGGCCCTGTATATATCTCTTGTGTTGATCAAAGCTCGCATGTTGCAAAGTTATTGCTTTCAAAACTATGGCTTTAAATATGTCAAGTGCTAAATATGTTTTTAAAACACAGGAAGCAAACGCTTGGACGTAATGGTGACTAAAAGATCAATGTTGGTCAAGCCTACGAAAAGAAAATATCAAAAAGAAGTTTTGCAAAGACTGGATCACAAAAGAATTAAAGAATGTCATCGAAGATCTGGAAAAGGAAACTATGGAAAATGTTTATTTGAAAAGAAATTAGAAAAAATAAAGGTTTCGTCGAATCTGAACAAATTTTCAAACACGGAGAAATTCTTCAACCTCAAGAACAAACTTCTCTCAAAAACTTCGTTAAAAATATCAAAAGATCAGCATCTGCGGCACTTCAGCAAAATGACTCGAGAAGTTATTTTAGATAAAACATCCAAAACTGATGGATCTCTTGAAGCAAAACAATGTCCTAAACATGTTTCTTGTCCTATTTTAGCAAAAATTAATTTTCAATGCAGCCACTGCAAAACACGCTATTTACACTCGTTTCATTCATCTCCTTTGGTGGAAAGAAGCCGAGAAATTCATAGGGAAAACAGTTTAAAAAATAGCAGAAAAACATTGAACAGGCAAAAAAAGTTTGAAGTCCCTCGGCAAAACCTTCGACGTAACTCCTCTGAACACAATAGAGATGGAATTTGCAATGAAAACAAATCATGCCAAACAGAAGATACCAAAACTGTAGCTGATGAAAGCTTGTTGAGCTTGAAATGCAGTAGAAAGTCTGCTCTTCAGGCGACGTCTTTGCCCAACACAACTCGTGGGAGATTTGCTGCAAGAAGGCATTGCCAGCATATTAGACAATTCTTAGTCAGAAAAATGACACCAATCAAGCACACAAAAATTGTGGGGGGAACAAAACGGTTTTGTTGCCATCAGTGCGGAAAATCTTTTATGGAAAATTCGCATTTCACTAAACAAGCGAAAATTCATTTGGAAAGAAAACAATAATGTTGCCAGGAGTGTGGAAAAAGAATTTGCCGTGCCCAACACTTGACCAATCACATGCAAAGACGTACAGGAGAAAAACCTCATTGTTACCTGGAGGGTGGAAAAAGATTTTCCCAGTCCACCCACCTGACAACGAACAAGCGAAGACATGCTGGAGAAAAACCTTATTCTTGCCACGAGTGTGGAAAAAAATTTTCCCAGGCCAATCACCTGACCACACACACGCGAACACACACTGGAGAAAAATCTTATTGTTGCCAGGAGTGTGGAAAAAGTTTCCCGAATCCAGCCAGCTGACCAAACACATGCGAACACACACTGGAGAACAACCTTATTGTTGCCAGGAGTGTGGAAAAAGATTTTCCCGGACCCACCACCTGACCATGCACATGCGAACACATACGGGAGAAAAAACTTATTGTTGCCAGGAGTGTGGAAAAAAGTTTTCATGGTCAAGCGCTTTGACCACACACATGCGAACACACACTGGAGAAAAACCTTATTGTTGCCAGGAGTGTGGAAGAAGATTTTCCGAATCTGGGAACCTGACCAACCACATGCGAACACATACTGGAGAAAAACCTTATTGTTGCCAGGAGTGTGGAAAAAGGTTTTCCGTTACCAACAGCTTGACCACACACATGCGAACACACACTGGAGAAAAACCTTATTGTTGCCAGGAGTGTGGAAGAAGATTTTCCGAATCTGGGAACCTGACCAACTACATGCGAACTCATACTGGAGAGAAACCTCATTGTTGCCAGGAGTGTGGAAAAAGGTTTTCCGTTACCAGCAGCCTGACCACGCACATGCGAACACACACTGGAGAACATCCTTATTGTTGCCATTATTGCGGAAAAAGATTTTCGCAGACCCACCACCTGACCAGGCACATGCGAACACATACAGGAGAAAAACCTTATTGTTGCCAGGAGTGTGGAAAAAAGTTTTCCCAGTTCAGCGCTCTGACCACACACATGCGAACACACACTGGAGAAAAACCCTTTTGTTGCCCTGAATGTGGAAAAAGGTTTCCCGAATCAAGGAACCTGACCAATCACATGCGAACACATACTGGAGAGAAACCTCATTGTTGACAGGAGTGTGGAAAAAGGTTTTCCGAATCCAGGAACGTAACCAATCACACGCGAATACATATTGGAGAAAAACCTTATTGTTGCGAGGAGTTTGGAAGTGCATTTTCTCGTCCTAGCTACCTCACCAAGCACATGCGAACACACACTGGAGAAAAATTTTATTGTTGCCAGGAGTGCGAAAAATCATTTTTGGTTGCTGCTTACTTTGCTTCTCATATGCTAACGCACACTGTATAGAAATTCATTTTATCGCTTCCAGTGTGGAATACTCTTTGACCGTTTACTTGGCTTGAGGTTTCAATGTGAAACTGTTCATTGTGTTTTTGTTGCGGTGGAAAACCTCACAGCTCTTTTCACAGTGCCCTGCCCGTAATTCGATGTGTTGTATGCGCGGCAAACGCGACCAATATTTGCGTGTAGGCCTATGCAAATTGCAGATCTTTTAATGTACGTGACTGAATAGATGACGTAACTGTCATTGGAACTACTCTTGAAAAACATGACAGAAATCTGACATGGTTACTTGACGTTGCCTCGCAATATCACGTTGAATTAATCCAATCTCAAAATCGTGAAACTACTCTTTATCTGCTTGCTGTTTTGGGTGTCAAAATGACAGGCTAACTTCAAAATGACAGCTAACGGGTCCCACCTTCACCTGGGACATTGTCGATATTCTGTTTAGACTCGTTTATAAGACGAAGGAAGGAAAGCATGTAACGAGAGAAACACATGTCAGTATCAAAGTACGTTTATACTAACTTTTAAACCACATTTCTTCAAAGTATTAAAACAGTTTACGCAAACTGCACTGTAACAGAACACAGCAATTCATTTAATTCATAGCATGACAGTTAATTTGATTATCGCGTACCGGTGCATGTCTCTGTTGTTTATTTTTGCCAGATTTTGTGAAATATCTGCACATTTCTGAGTGAACTACTTTCTATCTCTGTAGACCTCGCCTATAAGATGGGCCCCCAATTTGAGCCCGAAATCTCGAGGAAAATTATGCGTCTTATAAACGAGTAAACACGGTATTCTACCTACGAATCTTCGCCCAGAGGCATCGCGAAAACGCTGGTAAATCTCTAGGACAAACAAGAAAAACAACTGTTTTCATCTAAGACAATAACTTCCGAAAAGTCTCTTCCTTTTGCAAAGATCATCACTGGATGAACGTCCACGCGGCGCGGGCACGGCTTAACGCTTTCAAACGGCACGCGGCGCGGCTGGTACGCGGCAAAATTTTCCAAAACCGCACCGCGCGGAATGCGGTCGCGGCGCGGTTGACATCTTCAGTTCGAAGAACAAACTCCTATCACACTTGCAGAACGCATTGGTGTGACAATAAAGAACTCTGCACAGTGGCGTAGCAAGGGGTAGTGCAGGATTAAGGTTGCGCGGGGCCTGTAGCATATTTACAGCGCAGGTCCGTAAGTTAGTGATAGGCATGAACAATGTGAACAACTGTTAAATCATAAATAAGGGCTACCCAAATGGCGCAGTCCGAATGCGGACCTTTGGATGGTGAAGTCCGGACCTCGTCAGCCACTCAAAGTTGTGTTCTGCAGAAAAGTTTCATACCAAAATCTAGCATTTTCATCTGTGCTTCTTAGCAATTAACTCGTTGTCAACTGTATAACTGTCGATCAAGCTGTTGTTTCGCTATCTTGCAGATTATACATGAGATGCCCTTTTTATTCTGGTTCAAACAATTGTTTCCTCATAATTGTTTAACAATCGCATGTCATTGCAATGCCTATCCTGGGAAAAACAATAGAAGCAATGCAAAAAATGGCGATGAAGTCATTTCCTTACCTTGATTGAATTTCATTGTTTGTTAATAACAACAATGAAATTCAAAGTTTTTGCTTTAGTGAAGCGTTTGCGCATGACTGTTGGCACATAAAGCGCTCCAACAATTCATAAAGTGGCTGGAAACTGTTGGATTTTTGGCTGACGTAATGTCGCACCTCAACGACTTGAACGTTGAACTACGAGGAGTAAAACATATAATTTTTGTCTGATTCGTGCTTTTCAGATAAAGTTGTTATTCAAACTGAGCTTAATCATTTTCAGGGATACCATGTATGTTCAATATTTTGAGAAGTTGATTATCACCTTTGCGGTACGATTTGGCAACCTTTTTCTTCGAAAACAGTTGCTGTTGTTTCTTGGAAACGCTTTTTCGTGACAGACATTATAGAATTATCAACTGAAGAAAAAGACACATGGAAATAGGTGGACACGGAGGAGATCTGAACGGGCCTCATTTTGAAGCATGGACCCGGTCCGAAAGTACAAGCCCAAACCCCGCCTGATCCCCACCAGGGGGGGCGCAGGAAGTCAAAGTCCCCTTAGAAAATTTTTCCCCCCCTGGAAAAATGTGTTGGATATAGTTTGAAAATATTGTACTGATTTCAAAAATGTTGAGCCTCTCTCGGAAACTCTTCGCCCTTCCTGGTTTCCCAAGCTGGTTACGGGCCTGATTCCGACATTTACTTTTGAAGCCCAATTTAGGCCCTGAAAGCAGCCAAATTTAACATGTGAGTCAAGATATGCGCAACTGAGGGATTCTGGTGGTTTAGCAAAGTAAACATGACTAAATATTTCGCAAGTAATCATTATTGCATTGGAGATTTGTTCAAATCGATTGCTTTGACACTAACTGGCGACATAAGCGTCCATTGTTGGGAAAAATTGTGCATGCAGGCCCGAAATCGCCTGAAACATTTTGACAAACTTAAGCCCGAACCCGGCCAGAGAAATCCTACCCGACCTACAACTCTGGCACACTGCCAAAATTCAATTGGAGCTATTCAACATTCTCTCAAGGGTTGGCAACTGTGCAATACCACCAGACCATCTGCACAGTGAAATCTCATTCTTGCGTACTCTCAACATTCTTAAATATTCGAAAAGTGAAGAAACAAGCAGAAGCTATTTGAATTATATGGGTACTTTGTTTGTATTTTGATGAGATTTATACTTATTCTAATAATTGAAAAAGTTTGCAAAACGTTCAGAATTCCGTTAACTGAATTATTCATGTCTACTTAAATAAACTTTTGCTCGGTTTAAATTTTCTTATATGGAACCCTGGAGTTAATTCAATTGCAAGAGAACATAGTTGTAAAAAATATTTTGTGATTGTACATCTGCACAATTAACCTTTTGGTAAAAGAAGGTATCTCCAAAAATTGTCCCACTCTTCGCAAGTTAACAGTGCAAATTCTCTACGTTTTTGTCTACTTACGTGTGTTAGTCTGCGTTTTCAAATATGACCTTCATAAAGAACATGCTTTGCAATGATATACAAATGAAATCCTTCACCATAGCCTTTGAATTGGTATCACTAAGGACGCAATTTGATGGGGGACACAGGGGACGTTCTCCCGCACTTTTTCAGACGGGGGAGACATAATGTACATAGTCCCCTCACTTTTTTCTCATAAGGTGTGTGTATGGAGAGTTTTCAAAACTAAATGCGATGTTTGTCACGTTTTGTGTGAAGAGTTTTTCATGTTGGATGTTACACATTGCCTTGTTGATGTTGAAACAGAGTTTGGTGTGGTATCACTGATTCTGACATTTTTATATATTTTTACTTCAAAAATAATTTTTAGCATTGTGCAAGTTTCCAGATTCGCACAAGATTGTTTACAGCCTCTATCCGACATTTATCTAGTGTGGTTTACTGTACGAAATGTCACTGTCTTGAAACAGTGAAGTTTAACGGCTGCACACGTGAGAGACCACAGTACATCGGTGATTTGTTTCGTGCAAAAACTTTGGCTAACTGGCTTTACTGTAACGTTGTTTGTTACGTATTTGTAACAGACAGTGACAAAATTAACAATGGAAGTGTGTGATTTTAGAAAGTTACATTTTCAGGCAAGCCTCTGCGAAGTTTTGCCGAAGACAGACAGCAGCACTATTGTGGATACTTAGTTTTAGGATGGGCAGTTTTGAAAAAGGCAGTCTTCAACCATTAGCAAACAGGATTTCCATTAAAATTTTAGAGAAGTATTCACCTGGCTGTATATTCTCCTATAGCTCAAAACGTAATGAGAATGACTTGACTGGGAATAAAAGATAGCCTGTACATTTAGCCTTATTTCGTGTATGTCACGGCAAGGGTGACCAGCAAATTCAAAAGATATTCATACCCACAATTCAGCAATGTTTTCATCCAAGTGCGAAACATTTTCTTTACAAGTAGCCTACGCATTCGTGGCGGAACTAGTTTCAAAGTGGGGGGGCACAAGGGCACGTCAAAAAAAACTGGAAATTTTTTCTGATTTGAATTGGCAACTGTGACATCACAAGCATTGAAAGATGACGTCATTGACTTTTGTCAGGATGTTTAAGCAATTTTATTCAAAATTTGATAAGCCCTCAACGACAACATATCTATCATACACTACACTGACTTGAGAACATAAATGTAACTAGTTGTTCTTAGTCTTCTCCAAAAACAATTTACTCCAACAATGTACCCAATACGAATTCTGTTACTTAAACTTTGAAGGGAAAATTCTAAGTTTATAATGGGATTGCTGAGACCTCCCAGAAAAAAATGAGGGAGCCTGAACCCATGCGGCCCTCTGGTTCCGCCACGTACGAGCCTACGTAACACCTAGTTTTCATGGACATTCTTTTGGTGTTATTTCAGGTGAAACGTGGTACTAATTGCCAATTCACCGTTGTTCCTTTTGATTTCTGTTTAATGTCAAAAATATTTTCGTGTCGTTGTGGATGTATAACTTTAGAACCAAATTTTTGACATTAATTTCGCCTATTAAAATTTGATACACGCTTTCTCCTTGCAGATGATTTAAATATTAACATACTTAACTTTGTTGCGAGACACGGTACTGTAGTTCAGCCTGCTTCCGTTAATATCTCATCTGGAAGTAAACAAGCACAGCAATACTGTATAGTAGAAACCATCGATTGGGTTTTATCAGAGCTGTCGGTTGGAGTGCACAAAATCCTTAATCGCATTGGTGGCAAGTGCATATCACTCTTACAGTAGAACACTTCAATTTTTATGCATTTCATATGAAGTGTGGGTTACAGCGCGATTTGATGTCTTGTTCAAGTTGCTTAACGTTACAAAAACGATAAATGCGTTTCTTGCACATTTCCGTTTTTTTGAAAAAATACAAATATTTTTAATACTACTGGGCATCATGCGTGCATCCCCACCCCTACCAAAATCTCCATTGATATCCTCTTGCCTTCAGCAAAAACATTTGGCCTAAAATTAGCGTAGCCTACTTCGCAAAATGATTTAAATCTGTTTTTAGTGGTGGTGGGTGGAGGATGTTTCCTTTCAATATCCCCGTGTTGGCCTTGCATACATACCCACACAGAATTGTAAAAAGGCCTTATTTTGAAGTCTGAACCCGGCCCGAACCCGAAATCATAAGCCCGAACCAGATCGAAACCAACATTTATTTTTGAAGCCCGATTTAGGCCTGAAAACCAAATTAACCGAGGGAGGTAAGACATAGGTGTAGGAGTAGGCAAATTTTTTGGGTGCATGAATGATTTTTCCATAACAATTTAAAATAAGCAACATCTGATAGCCATACAGACCATTTCTATGTCATCGCAAACATTTTGTAATCAAGGTTTTGTCATGTCATAAAAGTAGTCTTCCAGCACAGAGACGTAACGCACTATCAGGTATTGCCAGCACCAGTGTCGTGGCAAGGCATCTCCTTACCCACCGGTAGGGAGGGCCCCGACCAATTGTAGGCGACCCACAAGGTATATTGTATTGGAAAATTAGAGCAGTCTCTCTAACCTTGGATTTTACTCTTCTGGTTTTTGCCCTCAATGCAGAGCCGGTAGATTAAGCATGTAATATCACGATTCGTTAATTTGGACAAATAGTTGCGGATGTTCGGACACTATAGCAGTATTTCGTTAAGTTGTGTTTGCGTGCTATTAAAGATGACACTAAAGGGCCCATCTGGATGTTTTTTGGGGGCCCCAACAGCCTTTCACACGGCTCTGGCCTGTACTGTAAACTGTCTACTTTGGTTAAGTTTCTTAGGAAAGCTGGTTTTGTAGGGAAGGTTCAGCATTCAATTGAGTCACGAAATAAGAAAGCTGAAAAAAGGTTTTCAGTGACGATTTACAGAAGGAAGTCGAGAATACGACATTGCTAAAGCACACGGTTCCTCTGGAGATAAATAGACAAATATATGATCTGACGTTCTGGCAGACCCGACGAAAGTATCAGCATGAAGTGACGTTTTCACACTGACCCGACGTTATGGTTAGAGGGTATTTTGCACCAGGTGGCTGTAAAAAGCTGAAACTTATTCAGCGCATGCTTCTACGGTCGTGTTTGCAGTATACAAAAGGAGAAGTTCTTCAGGCCTATAATTTTATTTATGAGCACTCTTGTGGAGGTACTCAATAACAATCTGATATCTGATTGACTCTAATAAAGAAACCTAAAATGGAAAAAATTACATCTAAAAACACCAAACCAGCTTTACGTAATCGAAACGCTAACAAAACTAAAGTATCGCTCAGAAGAAGCAACTATGATTTAGTTGAAGGATAATGCTGCTGCCCCGACACATAGCTCTTAACTGCTGTACAACCTTAACCTTTGATCAGGTGCATTTCAAACACGAACAGCCATAAGATCTTTCGCCTGATTCATACGTAACAATCGGTACGACTCAGCTAACACAGAAAGCAGCCAACGTGCTTTGAGTATATCAATCTCATCTTGAGATTCATGGAAACTCGTTGGAAGACCACGACGTTATCAACACGGAATCTGATTCGGTGAATGAAACTAAATTTCATGAATAATAAGACCAAAAATGTTGACGAATACTTATCGAACTAATCATATACCGGTAATTAACTCTATGCGTACCAAAGTTTGCTGGAGGCCCCCTTGGATCCTGAGGCCCTAGGCTTAAGCCTATATAGCCCATTGGAAAATCCGACCCTGCACAAGATGCACCGGATATTACAGCTGCAGGTGCAGGCTACGATTACGATTTAACATGATTGTATACCTTGGAAACCCGGCTATTCTATTTCTGTACAGTGAGAAGATTCAACACAGGTCTACAACAGTCGCGTAACTGACGTGGATGCATGGGAGTGAAGCTCCCGCTTTGCTTAGGTAAATGTAAAAAATTGGGCCCCATTTGGCTTGCATTTGGGTATTCAGTATTCTTTGGGTTTTCAGTTGGTTGTTGTGTTCTGCGTTTTTTGGAAGCCTTTTTTCTGTTTTCCCGTGATTTCGTTTTGGTACCGTATAGATATCCACATTCGGATGCACTTTCATTTTTCATTTTCTGTGTGTTGGTAAGTGGGCCTCCTTCAGCTGAGTTTCTCATCTTAGCTTAAATCTCTAGTTACGCCATTGGTCTATTTTCTTACGCCTGAGTATTTCATTTTCAGTTACACCTCGGGCATTTTCTTTCAATACTGAAATCATCGTTGGTCTCGAGATTTTCATTTATATTATGATAATATTTTTTAACGTAATATTCTACACAGATCTTCTGCCCATTGCTCTGGAAAATGAGACTCTTTTCGGAGATGACAACGGCAAAAGCTTTTGTGTTTGCAGCGACGTTTGCTGAAAACTGGGCCTTTATCTGAATGTCAGTCACAGAGTTTTTCAGTTTTTCGCTCTGTTTTGTCACATCAAAAACAAACATTTGGAACAATTCCTTGTAATCTGCTGGAGTAATGTTTGGAGAAGAAATCAACTCTTCAACATTGTAAAACTTTGTTCGGAATGCCACAGCATCTCCATCAACCCTTGAACATTTTTGCTGAGTAAAGTTCATGTCATCATAATCAATCTCAGGATACCTTCGAGAGTTCAACATGACAAACATATGTGTGAGACAACAGTGATAAAAAATTGATGGGTTGTGTTGCTGGTTTCCAGATTTATCTCCACGTCTGATTTCACCGACAATCGCCAGGTGAAATTTCTCGTTTGCATTACAGAGGTCGATTTGCATTGAATCATACAGTATCCAACTGGGAGACTTGATTTCGATTCAATTGTTTTGGAGAGTGCAGGTTTTTCTTGCAAATTTGAAGTCACATGTGGCATATTCCAAGACAGTTTTGTCAAAACAACCTTCCCATCATCAGGTTCTGCAATTGCTGGAACGTCACCGACAGCCACCACTGCTCCAGTTTTGAAAATTGCGTCATTATCACCTTTCCTCACAAGAGTGAATTGATGTTTAAAACCGTAAACGCCTTTCTCATAATCATCACAGAATCCAAAATTGTGTTTCAGTGGAACTCTGAATGAAAATGTGCCTTTCGGATCTGGCTTTTGAATCATATACTGTTGTCGTATTCCAAAACCTGTGTTATTTTTTATATGAGCTGTTGCGCCGGCGTCTTTAAACCACAATTGGTTCAGACCTGTGCTTTTTTGAAAAGCATCTGGAAATTTCAACAACCCAAGCATCGTTGTTGCTTGTCCACGGTGAAACAGACTTTCAATCTCTTGTCCTGAAAGTTGGTATTTTATGTTGCTGAAAACATGCATCATGGCATTGTTTGTTAGCGTGATGACATCATTATCACCGTAAACAGCGTCGTCAGCGTTTTTCACCAACTTATCGTCAAAAAACAGATAACTTTCACTCGGATGCGTGAACAAGTCTTGCGTTTCAATATCGAACCTAATTTCCCCAGGTCTGTTAAGGTCAGTGCCGGTGATTGACTCGTAACTGTGATATTCATATTCTTCGATCGATTGATCAATTTCAGTTTTTTCCGCAATGTTAAGAATGTCCATTTATTATAGGCGGTTTTTTTTCACTTTAAAAATCCGGCTGTCTATAACTCAATACCCTGTTGAAATATTTGACTTCAACGATATTGTTTTTGAGGACTTCAAGCTTTTCAAAAACATCCTTGATTTGTTCATTTATTCAACCGCCTGACAAGGTCTTGAATCTTGATTGCGCGCTGACCCGACCCAGCTATCAAGTTGTTCAAATTTGTTGTCACCTGCTGTGCCTTCTGTGGTGTCGCTCCTGAGGCGCAAGCGGAGGTGTTGAAGACACAAGTTTTGATAAAATTTGTTGCGATTTAGGAGTCAACTTTGAACTCGCAAAATCAATAGCTTTTTGTCCAGCCTTTTGCCCAGCACTTCGAGCAATGTTCAAAGCGGTTTCGACAACTTGCTTTTTACTAATGAATTCAGACAAAACGTTTTTGAGCTTTGAAAAAATCCAAGAGCCACCAACTTGATATTTTCTTTGATATCCACATTTAATTATTACATCTTTATTTAAAGTAAGCATTAAGTTTTTGTAAGCATCATGAGACAAATTTTTTTGCCTCAAAAGTTCATCACAAATGCTGACGATTTCGTTTCGAAGACCTGTGTTTCCTGCTTGTTTCGAAACCATCAAAAGTTCGAATCGCTCTCACAAGGCGTTTGGATCACTTGGGAGAAAGACGCCTTGGCCTTTTGTTTTTTTCTGTTGACGTTTTGCTTCTCGCTTTGCTTTTTGTTTTTGTTTTTTCTCATATTCATCGCAAATTTGTTCAATGAATTTTTTCCATTTGAAGCTTTTTGTTTTGCAAGGCCTTTCTGGATGGTCTGGATGTCTTATTGCATCAGCTTCAACAATAATTTCTCCATAATTTCTCTTGTCATCTTCTGTTGGAAAACCAAGTTCTGGTCTTTTCATTGTGATAAGTTGCCAAAGACCTTGGGTCCCACGATACCTTTTGCCTTTAATAACAAAATCGTTTCCATCTATTTCAATCAGATCGTTTCCTATATAAAACTGACAATTTTTCTCCTTTAGCCGGTAGTGTGAAAGATCATCACCAGCCGGCCCATGCAAAGCACGCATATATTGATCTGCGATTCTACCAATATAAATTGTCAATGGATGTTCAGCGGGAGCAGCAGCGGCAGCGTCTGGCAATGCTTCAGGTTCAGAGGGAGCGTCTGGCAAGGCTTCAGGTTCAGCGGGAGCGTCTGGCAAGGCTTCAGGTTGAGGCATGCCCTAAGGCAATGCTGGGAGCATATCTTCAATTGCTTCTTGAAGTGGAGTAAATTTCTTCAGATGACTTTTTCTGTTGTTCAGTTATCGGTTTAAAGATTTTTCCAAAATCTTCGTAAGAGATTGTTCACCCAATCGTTCTGAGCGAAAATCATTCTGAATTTTGTTCTTGGTTTTGATATACAGTATTCAGCGACACGTTTTTCACATTTTGATGGGTCTTTTGTTTTTAGAAAACTCATTTTATTATATGTTTAAAATTTGGATAGGGTTCACATTGCATTTGGACTAGGTTCAAATTAACCTTGATAGATGAATACTTTTCTGTACAGCTTTGGATCAAAATTTATAATTTTTGCAATTCGTTACATTGCTCTGGTGTGAGCGTTTCTTTGAGAAACGTAGTGAGTGTTGAGCTTTTGATTCCAAGATGATTTAGCATTTTAAATTAGATTTTAGTAAGTTCTTTGTTGTCAACCCAAGAGTTGAAACTTTCTGTATAGCCCCTCCATTTCACCAATGACCTTGTGTTGTCTTTCTTCATAATCTTCTCAATTCTGTAAACTTCTAGTGATGTCTTCTGAAGCTCTTGCTCGTAGAAAATCCCTTGGATTTCTTCATCATTGTAGTCAGTTATTTTATAAGTGACTGGGTTGGTTCTTTGAATTTTTGAAATGGTGAACACTTCTTCTGTCCAGTTTGGGGAGAACCCTTTCTCAAAAGCCCTTTCTTCTTTTGAATTCGGACTTTGTGACCAATTTTGAATTTTGCTCTCATGGGTCGTCTTGTTAAGTCTGGATAGAGGTTTCTGTAAACTCTCACTTAATTCTCTTTCTTGCTTGCCTCAACAGGAGTCATTCTTATGCTAGAGTGTCTCGTGTTGTTGTATCTCTCAACAAAGTCGTCAAGAACGTCAATATATTTGTTGGTATTGTTTGCCGTGAAATACTTGAACATATTTTCTTTCATCGTTCGGTTCCAACGTTCGACCACAGACGATTTCTCCACATTCTCAGTTGAGTAAAGCTCTACACCCAACTCCTTCACATGTTTGTTGTAAAACTCTCGGCCTTTGTTTGTCCAAAGCTTTTCTGGTTTTCACTTTGATTTTTTGAAAATCGCCTTGAACACGTCTGCGACAGATTTTCCAGTTTTGTCTTTGATCGGAAGCATCCAACCATCTTTTGAAAACACATCAATCACTGTGAGAAGATACCTGACCCCACGGTTGAACTTTGAAATTGCTTGCATTTCAACGAGGTCTGCAGCCCAAATTTTTCCTATTCCATTCACAAAGACTTTTCGTTTTGGAACATTTTTGATGATGGGTTTGTGTAGTTCATCAGGTAATTGCGAACTCCAATTGACGCTCTCGCTGCGCTCGTTATTCTTAACCCCATCCAAAGCGTTTTTTCGTCCCGATAATCTTAGAAACAACACCTCTCTCCATCCTTTCTCGAAGTGTGGAGTTATAAATAACATTAAGCTCTGTCAACCTATTTCTATCACAAACATCGTTGCGTGTTTTTGTGTCTTTGTTTTTAACATAACAAATGCCATGGTGATAAGCTGCTTGTCAACTTTGTTGATAGTTTTTGACCATGCCTTTAGAGTCATATCCTCATTTAGTCGTTTGTTCAGCTTTGTGCCTGGCCCTGTGAAAGTGTGAACTGGCATGTGCATTTCAAATGGTAAAGAATTAATTGATTCATTGATACACCCTTTTCCACTTGCGCTTATAAATTTTGACATTTTCATTCCGCAAACAACACAGATGCCTTGAAGCATTTGACAGTTGTTTTTTGTTGTTTTCTGTTTCAAGTCTCTCATTTCCGTAAACTTTCGACATTTGACACAGTATATTAAATTCATTTATTAAATGCTTTAATAAAATAAATGGAAATAAAGAGTATTTCACGGAATCAAAACAAACAAATATATACAACCATCCTCTGCTGCTTCAAAGTTTGAGAGGCTTGATTGTTGGAAAGTCGGGCTGTGGAAAAACAACACTTTTGCTGAAACTTCTTCTTCAGCCAGGTTGGTTGGACTATTCAAAATTGTCAGTTATTGCTAAGAGTTTGTTTCAACCAGACTAAAGAATTTTGAGAAAAGGTTTCGAAGAACAATTGCCGAAAAGGGTGATTATGAATTTGTTTGAAAATCATAATGAAATACAACAAGAACAAATTTCAACGAATGTGTTGATTGAAAAGTTGGCAAAAGATCGACGCCCCTATTCCAAAGAGCCTATTGAGTGTAATTTTTATGAATCGGCAGACGATGGGCCTGACCCGAAAGAGCTGTCTCCAGAGCAAAAGAATCTCATGATATTTGACGATCTCTTGCATCAGAAGCAGAAACAGTGTGAAGATTTTTACGTTCGTGGAAGGCATTCAAATTGTTATTGTTTGTATTTGAGTCAAAATTATTTCAAAGAACTGTTGGAAATACAGATCGGGGTTTGACGACTTTTATATCATAGAATAAATGAACACTGAACTTCTTGAACAAATTGAGAGAAATACTTCTCCAAAAACTTCAACTCAGATTGTGGTTTCAGAGAATTAGACAAAAATAAAGACGACTTTAAACACACCAATCGAGTTCGATCGAACGTAAAAGTATGAGATGGCTTTGGTGAATTTAGAGACATATTATTAGTTTCCGAATTTGTCTGGTGAAAACAACGAATTTCGATATTCTCCAGGTTTCACTGAGGTGGGGAGAGGTGACGAGGGCGACTCAAATCTACAAAGATAATGGGTCGAAGTTCAGATTTCAGAAGGCAGTTACGATCTCATTCATATTGCAGAAACAATAAAAATTGTGATGAAACGAAATGGACATAACGATGAATCTATTAAAATAACGGCAAACACCAACACTTTGAAAAGTGTCTTGGAAATTCAAGGCAACTTTCAGGTTGATTTCGGGGCACGAAATTCAATTTCAAGCGTTCTTGGATTTCGAAATCAGGTTTACGAAGAGGGTATTCACGAGTCGCGAAATGTTGTCAACATCTTATCAATAAATTCAATTCTTGTGAATGTGGACGTGATTGGCGGGTCTTATGTGAGTGGGAGAACGCAAAACACAATTTACAGTTTCTTTCCAAACGTGTCACCTGGTTACAAAATTGTTGAGAACCCGAGAAACTTTGTGTATCTTCCAGTGATTTTAGATAAAATCAATAAAATGGAAACAGTTGTCACAGACCAAAACGGAAAACAATTGAATCTTCGTGGAGAAAACCTGACAATCAGATATCACTTGAGAGAAATTTAATA
>Ga0210059_1006492_pt1 | contig 18737 bp, 13 predicted proteins | sample Ectturendosymbi2_FD_188042 | JGI IMG/M metagenome (GOLD analysis project Ga0210059, IMG submission 188042) | Ecteinascidia turbinata endosymbiont from Florida, USA - Sample 2 (SPAdes) (version 2) | ecosystem: Host-associated > Tunicates > Ascidians > Unclassified | place: Key West, Florida... | reverse complement strand
CAGACGTTCGCAGCTCTTGTTTCTAAGTCAGTGTTTCTCAAACTGGACCCTCGTCCCTCTTGGGGGCCACGGAACTGTTCTCTGGGGACCACGTGCAGAGGCCGAGCAGACACCAAAACTAGGTATTTTTATTGATGAGCAGGGGCCACAAGTGTTGAGAGTCTTTTGAAGGGCGCCACGGCTCATGAAAGTTTGAGAACCACTGTTATAAGTGATGCTGACAAGTCTTGCTAGCTGATCCCGCAATCAGGGGGAGAGCAACCGGGCGATTCCTCCCCGAAATTTTCAAAAACATGTTCAGTTGTTAGTTCAGTTGAATATACCAACTAGGTGCGTCCCTGCTTCCTAAGTAAAATAAAGTCATGATTTGTGTTTTCGTTGAAAACCATGGCAATCCAATGCTTCTTTACAGATCATTGCAATGCTTACTTGAAAAGAAATGCCCTGCGTTGGAAATCTGCAGATTGCGCATTATGTACATTGTCGTAATACTAATATACCTGGCTATTGCTGCCAACGATACGTTTTGCGTGATTGTTACCGTAACATGGGGCATTTTCTTTGTAGTATAGAAAGGATAAAGCGTTTTCTGAACCTCCATTTCCATTGCATCATCAGCAATGTTCCCTATAAGGTGCGCAAATACTCAGGACCACCAGAACTGTTGCGCAATGAAATCTCATTCTCGCGCACTTGCAACATTCCAAAGCAAGGGAAACTCCACCGAAAGCAAGAAGCTATTTGAATGAAATGTGTATTTTGTTCGCATTTTGATAAGATTGTATATTTAATACGTAATTCACAAAGTTTGTAATTCATTGAAAACTCCACTTACTCAGCCCTAAAATAATGATGCTCACTAAAACAAATGTTTGTTCAGTGTAAAATTATCTTTGAGGGAACACTGATCGTCAACAATTTGAAAATGATAAACAAAATGTCGACCTTCCCCCCTGGAAGAATTTCTGCGGACGCCCATGGATGATCGTGCTTTCTCGCTTTCGTTTTTTCGCGCTTTAATGGTTTGTTTCTTTCCGTCTTCTTAATTGCGGTTGCAAAATAAACAGAATCAACCCGCTTCTTGTCATTATTTCATCAAAATTACCAGCAATAACAAATGTTATGCACAGATTACTATGGGTGTTGCGGACTATTCCAAACGACAATTAAAAACTATAAGGTTCCCCATTTCCAGAGCACCGATCTAAACCGCATCCAAGTGACTATACGCTCATTTGCTGTAACATGAAAGTTAAACAGCGCTACTGCACTATGCTGGCTGCTGCCACCGGTAATTGTGATGTAACAAACGTAACCTACAATGCTAATAATTATCATGTCGTCACGTGAGCTGTCTATCTCGAGTCCTCGATGTACCTGCGCCGACGCCAGTGACTACGTCAGATCGCTGTTATGTGCCTCATTTGCTTGTTGGTTCCGTAGCGGTGCAGTGTTAAAGTTTGACCAGTTTTATCACTCAGGCTTCTTTTAAACCAAGCTTAGACTTGTTTCCTCGTAAATGTACGTATGTGGAAGTGATTGATTTATGCAATATGGTCCTGTGAAGCATTGGGTTCATTGCAAATCGACATCGCATCCCCCCACGGCTACTGAAAGAAACATGCAACTTTTTCCAGGATAAACAAATGTGACTAGATAATGTGACTAGATCAACCCAAAGTTTCCTAATTTACTTCCAAATATACCTCGATAGCGACAGCCAAAGGACCGTACGCAACCAAGTCTTCCATCATTTTCGCTTCTGAGCACGCGCCGTAGTAGCCTCCAACGTACTCGTACTTCGCCACGTAATGTCTCGTGCAATCACTTTTAGCAGGTGCACACGTGGAAGTGTCAACGCCCAGGTAAGGATAACAATGCTCTTCAACGACACCGAAATCTTGAGCGTATTTGCCAGATACCAAATAAGGGAATCCACCCTCACAACCTGGAAATATGCACAGAAAATCTTTGCGTATGCAAAAATTTAAGTCTGCAGAAGCACACATATTTGCGAGTACAGTATTCCTGGTTTCAAGTAAAGTTCTGTTTACAAAAAGTGTGGTCAATAAACGTTGTTCTTTCCTTTTTTTCTCAAAAAAAAGTTTTATATTTACAAATAAAATATCAGGGAAATGAGTGAAATATAAGCTTTTTAGAGAATTCATTTCCAATGCAGACAAGGTGATGGACTGCGCAGAGGTCGGGTCGATTTTCTTCAAAGCGTGACCAACAAATGAAAGAAATGCATGCAAACGGTTTAACAAAGTCACTTAATCGCGTAATTTTGGACCAAAAACAACCGCAATACTTGCCTTGCGCATATTTACTGCATGACAGTATCTCCTGAGGTGAGAAAATTGGAGTTTGCGTGTTGTTCGTCGCTATCCGAACACGCGCTTCCAGCATGGCCATTGATGCGAACGCGTAGCAGCTTCCGCATTGCTCCTGAAGTAGAGCAGCGAAAATGAACGTTGGCGCGGTTGCAGAAAAATATCTAAGCTGCGTAAAGTCTAAATCTCTGGAATCGCTTTTAAACATAGCGCATCGACTGTCAAGTCTTAAGCTGGAAGTGATTTCAGGAGATGACACCCATGAAATTTGGTTTCACAAATACAAGCACAACCACAGCGTTGTAACAACAAATCATTAAAAAAAACGGCGATTCTCGTTTGCTTCACCCCATAGGAGCTTTTTGTGCTGCATTCAATCAATGTTTGCACAAAAGAAATGCATCAACACAAGAAGTTTTCATACCTGATTTCTTACAGGAGAAACGTAATTTTGACCATCAACTTTCCGCCAATCAAATGATTCTGGAAGTCTAGACTTTATCACATTCTCTTGTCCAAGGCTGACCGCTGCTAAACGCGAAGGGCTGCAAACAAAATATCAGGTCCTAACCAACAAACATTCCAGGTGTTTGAACAAAGTGTAGCAATGAAACTTATTTAATGAAATATTGACGAACAACTTTCTTTTCATTGCTACATGAAAGTCCACTGCTAGTGTTTCAACACGCACATGCACCATGCGTATAAATACTGTGATCAAGAAAATATGATGAGAAGCTAATGAGGAAAACAACTGCTGCAAATATATCAAAATGGAAAACTGATACCGCACAAGCTTTCCATTTCCATATCCAGATCTTTTCAACACAGAGCCGAATGTTAATTTGTCCAACTCAGGGTAACGAGCTGCTCTCCAAGAGGTTTGGGCTTTGTTAAGTCGCTTAATAAAACTCAAATCATTTCCGAAAGGGAGTTGAAGAAGTTTTTCCACTCTGTTACATCAAAAAGTTTTTTTTCAGCAGAAAAGACAACTAAACGAGAACAAACAGCGGAGGTGGGTGCACGTATCTTCTGCAGATTCTACTTGGACCACAAACCGGGGATATGATATCAACTAAGATTGGCGCCAAACGGAAACGATGTTTTCTTAAAAAGGTTATATAAAGCAGTGCTTCTTAACCTTTTTCGGTTTCGTTCACCCTTGCAATCGATTGCTGCATTTCCATTCACCCTATTATGAATATATGGCCGATGTGACAATTATCATACATCTATTTTTCATTGTCAGACCACGGTATTTGCTGTAGAGATGGCAAGAGCCAGCACTTTTGCAGCCCGGAGGTATCAAGAAACCGCCTGGCCCTGCCCGTTTATCCTAAACAACAAATTATTTTCTGGCCCGGCCCGTGTCCCGTTATATAATTTCACCTCAAAAGCACAGTAACAACATTTAAGTTTTCAGTTCATTGTCTTTTGGGCACTAAAACCATGTAGTCTTACGTAAGTGGCTATAGGTCTGCCAGTTGACCTTCACTTTTGAAAACTTGTTTGTCCGCCACCTGTAACGTGACACTAATGCACGGCGAGTTTGCACTAAACTTTGACTTGTTAGTAACATACTAAACCCGAAGCCTAAACTGTAAACCTAAACCTTAAACCTCGGTGACAGCGACATGCTATAAATGAAGGTGTTGGTTGCTTTGACAGGGTTACCAATTTGTGTTCACCAAAAAAACAGACCTTGTCCCACAAAATATCAAAAAACGCCAGATAGTGCATCAGTGGTCTTAAGACATGCACACATAAAACATGCATAAACAAACACAAAACAGACATTAAAACTCGTCAGAAACATCCACATAATACGATTCCAGTCTTTGGAAGCAATTTCTTTCCTCGTAGTTACCCTGTCGTACATTTTTTTCTCATCAAATACATCAAACGTTTTCAGGGCAACAGTAATAGCTTGGCAATATTTTTTGCATCCTGCATGACCATACTGTAGACTCTCGTCAAAAGAGATTTATAATGAATATGCAGCTGCGACAATGTTTTGCCAGAGCCAAGCCCTTTCCGACTGAAGAGAAAGCCAGGTAATATTTGGCTTTTTTGGTTTTCAGAATTCCAGTCAAAATCTGGCTTAAAAAAAAAACAAATTGGCAACCCTGTGCTTTGATTGATTCACAACATGGTTCACTCATTTGCGTGGAAACAAGTGAAACGGAACGTTAGCAGAACGGTAAAATGGAGAGAACAGCAGCAAAAAAATTATTTGTTAGATGTTGAAACTTTGCAAACAATAAAAATTTTCGTCTATTTAGCGACAAGACCTCAGCGACCCGGTATGACGTCACAGCTAAAAAAATTGTTAGCGGACTGTTTCAAATCTTTAGCGGACGGCCCGAAGACTGGACTGTTAGCGGCCCGTGCCATCTCTAGTTTGCTTTACTTCATCCACAGCATGCTTTCCGCCATGCAGCAAATTGGCTGCGATCTTCAAAATATAGTTTGGCTACACACCCAGCTTCGCAAAATGTTTTTTCCTTTTTGTATCAGCACAAGCGCTATTTGAAGAGGAAAGAAGAGCCTTTTTACCAGCGAGTCGTTTACGACTGATGAACGGAGAAAATTGTTGCTGTTTGCACAAAAATTTGTGCTGTTCATTGAAGAATTGTCGGCCTTGTTCTGATGAATGCCGTGTTTCTTCCGTAAATTAATCTGCAGTTTCGAAGGAGTCAAACACTAGTTACTATATTTAAAATAGCAAAACATGCATTGAGCAGACGGCTTGTGGCCCGATTATTCACTTCTGGGATGAAAAAAATCCATACATAATAATCATCATCCCACTTTTGCCTTTTCATTCTTGAAAGGAGCTTATTCTCGATACTAACCTTCCTCTTTAAACCTGGTTCTTTAAACTGCGAAGCTGGCGTGTCCTGGTCCATTTCATCTGTGCATTTACATTTATAGTTTAATCTAATCGAAGTGTATTGTAAGTATTTCGTATGGCCAAATTCTGCAGGTACTATATAAGATATAAACGCATATTAGATGCTGGAACCAATACCAAACTGGTAACAAACAAGTATCACAAATAAGCTACTCCTGTACTTCTTCGGTTGGTTAGACCCCCCTGCACTTCGACTGATAGGACTGCTCTGATGAGTGCTTATGTGTCTGAAACGTTCGAAAGTACTGCAATTCTAGCAGATAACTTTCGTACAGGAGTACAAGACGCTTATGCAGAGAGCACAGCAGAGATTCCACCACTCTACTGAATAAAAATGACATCTCTTGGTAAAATATATCCCCATTACGTAATAGACACAGTTAATTGCACAATACTACGGTTTTTCTGCAGTGATGATTTGCTGACTGCTGTAGACGCAAACTTAAAACGCTTCAAGTTCACCATTTTATTCACGATTGCCGATGTTTTGGGTAAAATAAAAAAGACAAATGCATGCTATCAGAGCATACAGAAATGAGGAACGGAAATTTAATTCACCCTTGCAAAAATTTCATTCACCCTGGGGTGAACCATTTACCCGGTTAAGAAGCACTGATATAAAGCATGATCAGGCCAGCCGTTTTCCCATCAACTTGTTACTTATTTCGAGGTGGGAAGCAGCCTACAGTCTTTAACCAATCCCACCGGATGTAAAAGTCGCTGCCACACTTTTAGAAACTCTTAAGAGATCTGACAACTTCAGAGTGCAGAAGTTAAAACCGTTTGTTAGAAGTTAGATGACCACGCATACAAGATTACTCTTGGTAATATCTCCATACAAAAACACACCATGCACCAAACTCGAGAAAGAAAAGAGTGCGTCATTTATGCTATTTAATTCAAAATGCTTTTTGCTTTTTTTCAGTTTAATTGTTAAAATCATTATCATGTTCGTCAACAAGTGCAAAAAAGCTTATGTTAAACAAATCATTTTTCCAATGATCTTTTCAGCAATCTTTGTCTTCGCCAAGCAACAGCAAGGCAGACAAATAGCTTATCAGCAAAGTTGCCAGGTTGGCCTAAAAAGTTTTCAGGCCAAATTTCAGAAATCCAGCCTCGTTTCAAGTTGGTTGGCCTAAAAAAATTCAGTTGACCTTTTGGTCCTCAACTCACGTTGGTTGGCCGTAAATAATTTGTTTAGCCATGTGACCTTTTTACACTGAAAAAGTTTCCTCGAAAAAAAATTTTACTATTCCATTTTTTCGACAACGCATTTGCAAAACTTTTATAAGAAATGTTATATTAGACGTGGTTCTTAACCTGTGGGGAATTCCCCACTGGCGGGGAATGGCGGAGTTGCCAAGCGGGGAATGACCGGTCGGACAGTAGAACCACTGCTTCAAAATTTAACACATCACATCCAAATGTTGACTTACTTTACAAATCACAACCATTTACAGACTGTTTTCACAACAAAAACAACCAATATATGAGGTATTGTAAGTCATTTACGTACTAAACACTTCATGGGTTAAAATCGATTTTGTCAAAGACCGATGCTTTGGTGGGAAATGGAGAGTTGGCCCACTAAAAAGTGGGGAATTGGAGAAAAAAGGTAAAGCACCCCTGTATTAGACCGACACTCGCGTTCTGATGTTAAAATTTGAGGGATGCTAGTTTGAAGCAATTTTTTGCGTAGTAACTGGAAATATGTGCACATTTGCCCGCTGTGTAATGTTTTGTAAGCACTAAGCAGGCTCATCGCTGGCAGACAGGTCTACGTCTTTGCGATGGAAATACGAACATAACGTCGAGGAAGTGCTCGTTAGATTCTGGTCGGAAGTACAGGAGTGAATGGGAGACGACTTTCGCGTGGGCGCAGAAAGCTGTTGAGTGTGCAAGCTGTGGCACAGTTGTAGCCAAAGTGTGCAATCTCACCAACCATGAAAAGTCAGAGAAGCATCAGTAGTAAGCTCCAACACAAAGTCAAGGAAGGCTTAATCAGAATTTCGAAGAAAATTTCTAATGATACTCGTGTAATTTCGATGTTTCTTTGTGACAAAGGAATAGCAATACCACAAAGTTTGGCTATTTTCTGGCCTTTAAGCAAGTGTTTATCCTTTTTCTGGCCTCATTTTAGCACTTTTTGACTTTTTATTGAAACTGTCATTTGGCAACCCTGCTTATTAGCTCTGCAACACAGAAACTTCCGCACGAAGCAAATTTCTCAGATGTTTCGCAAAACAGCTGAGATCTCGAAGAAACCAGTTCTGATACACAAAGCTCAATTGATTCTTTACAAAAAAAATTCATACACGAAATATTTTAAGGTGGAAGATCAGAGAAAATCCCAAATCTGAGCACAAAGACGACTTTGATAAAATACGTAAAATCCAGAAGTTACATACTCCCTAACTGGAAGTACCATTCTCGCCAAATAATCCCTACATACCAAGAAAAACCGACGAACCGTGAACACGAAATGACTCTGAAATCGAAGCAAGTTGCGAAAGCTTACTGTCATATGCTGTCACATGACGTTGCTTAACAAGACACTTGCAATGACTGAATTTAGAAAAATGGTGGTGGTAATCCGTTTGGATATCATACTAAAATAGCAGTGAGACGCACTAGCAATATACAGAAAATTGAAAGCGAAATCCCTGTTTTTTGTGCGACGCACGTTTCAACCGCGATAATTTTTCGTGATTTTGACACCGTTTCTATGAACTACGTGGCCAAATAGAATCAGCTTGTCGCGCGAAAAATATGCGTCTTTGGCAATGCCCGTGGCTGTAGTGTTGATACTACCCTGAATTAAATCAGTACACAATCCTAAGTACAGTACTTATGTTCGCACTAGATCCACTTGGGCCTGAGCCGTGACTAGGCTTGCGACATAAAAGCTAGGTGTTGCGCAGTTTGTCTATCAACAGCTCCCTGAATGTATTCTGATTCTATGTATGTTGTTTTGTTGCACTTCATCTCGTGATGATTTTAGCACAATTTTCAGAGCCTTTCTCATCTCCTGCGTTTTAGGCATCTCTTCTCACCATTGTAATAATACGAACGCCGTTTTGCATTTTATTATCGCAACTAATAAACGTAGGAAAAGTCAATTCTTAAGCTCACGTTTGTTTGAGTAATTGGTCAGCAAGGAGGCTGGTTAGAACACAAGTGGCATGACAGAATGCGCGGTTCATAGTCGAATTGGGTTACCCTTGGGCTGTGACCGCGCCACTCAACCTACTGGGGAAGGTGCTGTTTAGCAGAGCTTGGGTTGTATAAATCAATATCGCGTTAATGAAACGGATGCATCTCCGGCCGCTTTCAATAATTATGGGTATACTTACTTGCTAAAATTACCCATTTCCCTTAATACATGAAGGTGATGGTATGCTTAGTCCCAGTGCGATTTTCGTCCCGACCCAACCACTACAAACTAAATATCTACTCCCCAACAAATTTGCAAGAAATCTTTGAGAGTATGCCAAAACGTTCACACACTTTTTGTCAGCCATGGGAAACCATACGACCGTGTTTCTCGTTAAAAGTTTTGCAAATGTCGCTGAGTACGGTGTTGATGGCCGCCTGTTACTGCCCGTCAAGTTATTGGATTCCTGCTTAGCAGTTTGTGTCTGTGGCGGTCGAGTTAAATCACAAGCATTGGTCTTTCTTCCAATCCTCACCTGTGGTCATGAATCTTGGGTAATGACTGAAGAATACTATCCCAAATGCAAGCGGAGATGGGGTTTTTGCGAAAAGTTGAAAAGTTCACCGTGTGACACTTCGCAACAAACTGCTGAGCTGCGAAATTCGCAAAACCCTGAATGTTGAGCAACTTCTCAGAATCAAGAGATCCTAGCTACGTTTGTTCAGCCATGTCCCAGAAAGTCTCATGAAAGATTGGCGAGGCAAGTGGCTACACCCATGGGAGAGCGGCCCAGAGGTCGTCCAGGGACCAGGTGGAGTAATTACTGTATATCTCCGACCTTGCTTGGTCCGGTCTTGGTGTGGAGCCAGCAGAACTAACTTCAGACTGCTGTTGAACGTGGGATATTTTGAATCTACCTAGGGCTCTTTCCCCGCAACCCTCCCAGAGGAAAAGGAGGTGCACAAATGAATGAATAGTATGCTTAGCCACAACCCACTATACATCAGTAAATCAATCATAATTTGAATACAATATTTCATTAATACAAGTTACGTTGTTTCGGTCTGTGGTGCGTATCTTATTATTGCAGTATCAAAAGCTTGAAAAGACAGTTGGTTGTGGATGATTTGTTCCTAATGTTACAAGGCGAATATGAAGCTTTTGAGTGATTGACATGTGGCAAATCAATTCCAAAACAACATATGTGCCAAGAGTTTAGTAACTCATGACAAAAGCACTTCATCAATGTGACAACATAGACGTTTTTATTGTCAACAGACTTACTCAGGTGATTTGTAAACATTTTTGACAAGCTTTCCTTTCCAACTTTGAAAAACAAGCTTTTCTTGAGGGAGTTTCTGTTCTTGTTTGACACCATGAAAGCATGCCCAGTCATTGCCTAAAACATCATGAGACCAGCCATACATGGTTTCATTGCACCAATAGATGGAGCGGGTGTTATCGAGTTTTTTCCATTTAAAAAAGGCAAACATCTTTCGATAACCAACCACCACCTCAAACCCCTGCAAAAACATAGTAGTGATTAGTAGTTATTCACCTTAAAGTTAGCCAAACTTATTCACTTCAAGTTTATTCATTTTGTTTTGAACAATCTTGTCATTTCAAATAAGGAACTGCTTGTGGACCAAACACCAATAGTAAAATTACTCAGAGGTAAAAATTTTAAGGAATGAGTGATGTCCATTTGCACATGTCAAAAATCAAGTGTTTAAAAAGCAGAAATTTTCGTACGTTTTTATGAAACAGCAAGTACCTGATTATAAACAAGATCAAATGTTCCAACTTCTTTGTCATTGTCTTTAACAACTGTGTTGTAGCCAGAAAAAGTAAATTGAAGGACAGTAGAAACAGGACCTGAAAACAGTTGAAAATAAATTTTGTGAATCAAACTAAAGTGACAATTCACAGTGATTCCAGCTGCTCCAATCATGAGAGATGGCAGCCAGTTACACAGTTGAGAGAACCAGGATTTTAATTCAAGGTGATTGCATTCAAACAAAGAAAGTGGATTACTTTGCAATGAATCGATAGGCCTACATATTGGAATGTCCTGAATGAAGAAATTCACACAATTCAAAAACAAACGAACCTGGGTTACTGCAATCTAATGTTTTGTCATGACCACCATCAGAAAAGTAGAACTTCCAAACGCCCACAAGATCATCAAGAGTGCAGTTGGCTGGAGTATCAGCATGTGCCAGAGCACACAGCAAAGAAAACACAATACTTCCAGAAATGAAAATCATGTTATTAGTTCTACAAATCATAAAACCACCAAATGCTATTGCAGAAAATAATAAAATATCACATCAATGTAAGAGATTGACAAAAGTAAAACAAATAGAGATTATAGGTTGGCTTACTATGTAACAAATAAAAATCAAAGGTATGACAAATCAACCACATACCTTCAAAATTTGACACTGACAAAAGCATTTCCAAACAAACTAAAATCAAATTCTAAAGCATGCACTAGTATATAATTTACCTACAGTTGGGGGTTCTTGAGAAACTTTATACAACTCACTGAAAAATTAGTTTCAATGAAAACATCACAGTTGAGCAAATGATGGTTGTGCAGCAAAATAAGATGTCTCAAGACAGTATGTTACAAAAACCATGAAACAAAATGGTAGCAGGATCTTGGTTCAAGCTGCTTACTAGGACAACATTTTTTACATATTTGCTGCTTTTGTCATCTGAGCAATCTGTAGAGTTCATGAAGAGAAATCAACTCTTATGCTTTAGCCTATATGCAGTGATACACTGCAGACCCGATATGACACGGATGTCAGGATCTACAACATCAGAACGCATTATAAGAGAGTCGCGTTATACCAGGTATTTTATTATGTAACAAATGGTATACAGTCATGACCAAAAACATATATTTCCATGACAATGTGATGTTTATACTAAAAACAAGTCCAGGGTTGACTGTTTCAGTGCTTGTCAATTCTTTTTCCTTGCCATCTCTCATATTCTTTCATGTGTAGGACGTGAATCTTGTCCACGTTCTGACACTCTAGCCACTGCAAGGCTGTATCGATCGCTGCTATGGCATCATGTAGTTTTGGTGGAGGTGGTGGTAGGTCATCATCTTTATCCACCCCCGCAGAGGAGATTCAGTAACACCCAACTCTTTGCACACATTTGCCTGCATCTTTCCAATTTTCAACATTTCCAGTGCTTTTTCCACCGACCATGCCTTTCTCTTTACGCCCTCCATTTTGCAACACTGCTCTTTCTGTTGTGATCATCGAGCATCAACAATGACAATAGCAGCGCACGTCCGTGTGTGTCAGTAGTCCAAAGTGCTTTGACAGCACAAGAACTGGTCTGTTTTTATTGACAAACCATCAGCACAGTCTCTCAGAGATTTTGACTGGAACTTGCCCAACGGTCTTTACGGTGATATTCCTAACATACGTGGTCTGGATTGTGACAAAACCGTATGCGACTGCACATTTTGAGATGTTTAAACTTATTTACCTAAAAGTACTGTATTGCAGCAAATCATTTATGAAATCGAGGTCCATACTCAAACCGTGTTATATTGGACCACGTTATATCGGATCACATTATATCGGGTCTGCAGTGTAGTTGGTATGTTCCAAGATTTAATGACAAAGCTGCAGACAAGCCATAATTTTAGCTCCAGATATGGTAGCAAACCAAACAAGGACTCTAAAGACACAGATTATAGCCTAGTTTCCAAAAAAATCTTGAGCCAAAAATGGCTTGTTGGATTGTCACCCAGGGCCAGGTATACTTGGCCAAAAAGGCGAAAACATGTACCCATTGTGATGTCACCCACAGAGAACACCAAATCCAAAACGAAACAAAATTTTTCAATTTGAACTAGAAAACTTGCAAAATCTGTGGAGTGTTTGAACACCTCTCTAGCTCAACTGGCTGGCGAGTTATGGCGTTGCAAAGCTTGGTCAAAAAAGTGGCCGACACGGGACCAAGGGGTTAAAAAAATACTACCAAGTAAATAGAAACCACCCGAATAAAAAATATATTGGCATCAACCACAACCAGAGAACTGCCAAATGTTGCATGGTGGCAATCTTTTAATATGAATTTTCTTAAACCAAGGCCATGCACCAAAACAAGATTTTTGCACTTGTCAGTACAGGTAATCCACATGATGGTTAGAAACACAATAAACGAGAGGTTATGATTGTAAAGTTATTATCATACAATTTACTTTACTGAAAACAAGAACAGGCGACAAAGTCAATAGCAAATGTTAACTACGCTTGTCATAATTAAGTCAAATCTTATAGTACAGTAGTATGGTGCTTACACCCATCAAGTATTGACAAACATTATTTTATGGTTTTGGAATGGCTTGAGTGGTTATTGTTTGTTTTTCAACCCATTCATAACATGTTTTAAAATGTTATGTTTTTAGTTTTTTTCAGCAAACGCACAGTCAAAATCTGTTTCTGTTTACTTCAAAGTTGAAGAACACCTGAGGAATACATCCAATGTTTGAAAGAGATCCAGAAATTGTTTTTAATAAGTAATCTGGAGATTTCACTTTTCAAACATTGGTGACCTGACAACACAAACTTTTAGTCATCTACTTTCCTCACAATATGACATGGAAATTTTATAAGATAAGACTATTACTAATCTAACATGCACATTTGAGAAATTGCATAGAAAGGTTGTTAGTAAAAACCCATTGCCAAACCAGAAAACACAACAATGCTACTAAAATAAGCAAAAATAGGGTTGTGAAGCTCCATTTTCCATTTTAAAGTTTAACATGGTAAAGGACAATTCTATGGGTCCTCTGAAAGAGTCCAGTAGTTCAGGTGAAAAGATTTTGTAGCAAATACATTTCACTGATTATTTTATAGCAGGCAAGTATATCATAAAAATATAAGCGGGGTTACCATGCCATCCTCATTTCTAAGAATTTTTTTTCATTTGAAATACAATGTCTTAGAAAATCTTATTTTCCTTTTTCCTAGGAAACGTTCTTAAATGTGATTTGCATCCTTCATTTTTCTTTTTTTCTCTATCCTAACAGATTTAATTATGCAATATCTGATAAACAAACATACCATTTCCATCTCATCTTGAACATTTTGTAATCTAGGTTTTGTAACGTCATAAAATTAGTGTAATCTTGCAGCACATAGACATAATGCATTATCAGGCATTGTTAGCACTGTAATCTGTCTAGGCTGCTTAGATATCTGAGGAAGATTAATTTTTAGTGAAGGTTTACCATTTAATTGAGAGAAGAAATAAGTAAAGGAAAGAAACATTTTCCGTGGCGATTGCAAGAAGAAATTCAAGATGTGTCAGGTTTTTCCAAGAATTAGTCATTGCCCAAGCAAATTGTGCCTGGAGATGAATATGCAAATAGTGTATATAATCTGACATTAGCCATGCAAACAGAAACATTTTTGCCAACTGTTGCTTCATTTTGGGTAGTAACATCAAATTGTCCCCAGTCATCCTTATATATATTTATATTCTACACTAGTTAGACAGTAGCCCTAAATATAAGTAATTTTTACTGGTTGTGCTATCACCAATAGAATGTAATTTTTATTACAAATAAACAGACACAAGCTGCCAAATTTACTCTTTTACAAAGTTTATACATCTTCTCCACAAAAAAAAGGTTTCAAAAATCCAGAACATGCTATAAACCCATGAATCACAACAAAACTTTAAAATTTACACCATAACATGCAGCACTATTAAAAAGCACAATCACAGTCATTAAAACAATCACTTACCAAATGCATGGCAATGAAACTAGAAAACAATTAACTTGTGAATAATAAGCGCATTACAACCAGTTTACAAAATCAACTGCAATTTATAAACTTAAAATATAAGACTGCAGAATCATGAGGAGGGTTTGGCTTAATAAATGGTTTGCACTGAAGCTTTTCATCAAAAAAATCAGCATACATTAATTGTCTTAACTTTTTATATCCAAGTTTTTCAAAAAGCTTTTGTGAATATGCAGATGAGGCATTTACAACCACACAACCAATACCTAAATCATGTGCTCTTTCTTCTAACTTACCCACTACTTTTGATGCAAGACCCATTCTGCGATGTGATGGATGCACAACAAGTATAGCTATCATAAGAAATTTATTTGTCTGTAGCTCATCCAGTAAACCATCTTCAAGAAAGCTGATCATGCCATTTATGATTGATAAGTATCTGGATGAGTCTTTAGCAGGTGTCTGGCACTTGCAACATAGAGATGACTGAAACTTGTCATTAATGCCGCCAAAACCTGTGGCAATCAAGAGACCATTTTTGTCAAACACCCCAATGGACGCTTCATCTGTCAGCTTCTTTTTAATACGCTCAGTGTCAATCTGAGGACATTCATCCAAATATTGATCAACAATAACACGAAAAGGTTCTGAGAAGGTATAGTATTCATGAACAAATGCAACACATGAGTCCAAATCCTTTTCAGTGAGCACACTGAACACACAGTTTTCATTAACAGCCTTAGCCATGATCTATTAATTATAAGCCACACAATCTGTATTGCAACAACAGCAAGAAGACTATGAGAGTTGGTATACATAAACAAACAGTACTTTTCCAATGAAAAATAATACATGCACCACAAGAGACCAACAGTTTTTAATAACAACATGTATGGCTGCATTTAAGCTAATATAGATTATGAACTCTCAAGTTTTCAGCCAGTGTTTAGGATAACTGCCAGGGCACCAGCAGTCAATGCTTTGCAGCCACGTCAAACATGTTCAGAATTTATGAATGTATATAGAGTATTTAAATTAGAGAAAATCATTAAATATATATGGATTAACAATGAGTACTTGCTGAATTGATGAATGACATTTTTATTGATCAGGCTATGTAAATTAATATACATGAAAGACCATACAGCAATACATCGCGAATTACAAAAAAGTTGACTGTTTAGGAGTTAAGAAGTCTTCAGTGTACATAAAAAATGATGGCGTATGAAGATTCAAGTGATACAATAAACAATATATAAAGGATGAACACACAGACACATGAACATGCTATGCTAGACACCATTTCCTTTCGCAAAAAAACACCACAGTATAAAGTTCAAGTGAGGTTCAGGACTTGCAAAAGCTGAGAAGGCAGTTAATATATATATAGCATCTTTTTGCAATTTATCTGAAAACTAAAGTATAGCGTGGCTTTACCAGTAACCAAGACATTCATGCCCAACAAAAAATAGTGGACTGCTTCTATGCAAAGTAACAAAGTTTGTCAATAAACATTTGAATTTATGCAACAAAGAATGCAGTAAATCCCTATTTCTGCAATCAATCTAAAAACTAAAAAACACAATGACTCAAAAACATAAAAAAAGAAAATACAAAAGCAATTACTGAAAAATATCATTTCACAAATCAATTTTTAGTTGTACTAACACTTTTTCAGTAAACGTTTAAGGACCATTTGTGTACAAAAAGTTAGATTAGGAAATGCTTGTAGATAGTTGTGTTCATGTTCATGGAAACAGCTTACCATTTCCAATCAACTTACAAATTAGAGCACCAGCAAACAAATCACGCTTCATGCATAACCTGAAATGAAGAAGCAGATTTTTTTGTGTCACTTCACAGTTGATGGCATTGCTTACTGTCTTTACAACACTCAATGTATGGTTTTGTTTAGAAGAATACACCAAGCATATTATAAAATGCATAGATTTGTTGCCATATTTGCAACAGAACAACCATAATCAATTCATTGTATGTTAGCTTTTGAATCCACTACCAAGAATCCATTCTTCAGATATAGCTTATACAATAATTTGTTAAAGCTCCCACACACCATGTGGTTATAGTTCATACCAGGGGTGTGCAACCCATGGACTGTGGGCCAAAAGTGTCTCGGGAGCTGAAGTTTTGTGGCCTGTAGAAAGATCCAGATTTCAAATGGAATGTGGCCCATGAGACTTTTTTCCTATTTTTATTTGTGCCTCAAATTCGTAACGTTTCAAATAAACATTGTTTTGTTTGGCAACACGACAAGTTCAACCAGTGTGAAATGAACTGAATGAATCTTTTCTGCTAGGCTACGCTGGTAGGATGGTAATTTGCTGAGAGGCTGGTAGGCATAAGGTACTTGTATGTTCATTTGTTGCACAAGCATTGGTCATAATCATGTGAACAGTAGATGTCACCTGTACACGCAAGCACTGCCACTTTACAGTTATTCCTTCAAAGATTATGTACGCTTGACTGACAGTACCGCTGCTATGTCACTTTGTCTGTATTTAGGCAAGGCTTGTTATTTTCTCAGTTAATTAGTTTGCACTATATGGTTAGTTATTAGCACAGTTTCAGTTTGAAACTGATTTCAGTTATCTGTTTTGCCAGAATCTTAGCTTCAGCGTAAAACTATTGCTAGCACTACTGCCACCAGTTTGCTCACACGCTAATGGTAGCTTTTCAAATGAAAAAAATAACAAAAGAGAACAGCAGATGAAAATAAGATATTTTTTCAGAGAAAATGAACTTTGGATGATTTTTTGATTGGAAACCCAGATGGAAGGCCCTTGTGTCTTCTTTGCAACACAATTATTGGTAATTAAAAAGAATACAACATTACACGACACCATGAGACAAAACATTCTGGAGGCATTTATGGAAAACTATCAGGGATAAGAGGGAGCGGAAAATTAAGCAACTGCAAAGACAACTGAATAGCCAGTGTTCATTTCATTTTCAAATAAGTGTGCAGTAATAACGAAAAGACAGTCAGAATTAGTTTCATAATTGCATAGAAAATGGCTCAAACGTTAGAGCTGTATTCCAGTGGAAAATTTGTGAAGCAATGCCTGATTGATGTTGCACAAGAAATGTGCCCTAAATGGTGACAGAGTTTGAGAAAATGAGTCTGTCTTTGGGGACAATAACTAAGCATACCAAATGTCTTGATGATATCTGCGACACTTTCAGAAACAAGGTGAAAAGATTTAAAATTTGCTGGTGCAGGGAAAGAGCAGACAAAAAATTTCAACCCACACAGGACTCCACTTGCCAAGCCTTGGAATGATAAAAAAATCTTGGAAAAAACACTTTGAGATGAATTGATCAACAATACTTTACGAAAACTAAGATGGGTACATTTATTAACCCTCATTTTGAATGCCATAATAGGTATATATAACAGGTTATTATTGTGTAATTCTAAAAACAGTGATATATGCATGATGCAATAAAAACAATTCAGAATGGAGATTTTGTGTTTTTCTCAAAAAAAGAACAAAAACCTGTTTCTTTTAAATAAAAGAAAAAAATTCAGGTTTTAAAATAAACAGGGTGAGTTGTTGTTTTTTTTTAAATGGGTTTTTCTCAACCCTGTTGGCTAGTCAATTGTTTAATCCGCAAAGGTAGACACATGCAGCTGTGGCCCATAGACCAGTTTGGTTATATGCATTTGGTCTGACAGTGCTACATGGTTGCATACCCCTGGCTCATGTGGTTGTAACTGCGCACTCTACACCATAGGTTCTCAAAGTGCTCCGTACGGAGGTCCAGGGCTCCGCGAGAGAAACCTCGGGGCTCCGCGTAACAATGTGTTTTTTTTTGTTTTTATTTTTAGAAATTTATTGTGGGGCTCCGTAAATTATGGTCAATCTCTTCATGGGCTCCATAACACCAAAAGTTTGAGAACCCCTGCTTTACACCAAGGCTTCTCAAACTATGGGTCGTGACCCCGTTTGGGGTTGCAAAATATAATTTTGGGGTGGCGAAACAAATTGGCTTGACAAACCAGATATAAATGTATTTGTAAACTAATGGGATGTTTGCATGTATCATTGACATCTAGGCTATCCATCATGGGATCGCCTAGAAAAAATGTTTTTAAAATTGGGTTGCAGAACAAAAAAGTTTGAGAAGCCCTGCTCTATACCACAGCCTTTTGCAAACTAGTACTTTTGTATGGAGCATAAGACAATAATAAACATAGTATGGGCCTTGACAAACTTGCGGAGAAAAAGATAATGATTTGCAGTGCTGGGAGTTTGCGACAGGTAGTCCGCAAAACCACAAGTCCGCAACTGCGGAGCAAACTTTTTCATTGCAGATTTGCGACACGCAAATTTAGTGTTTGCGACTTGCGCTTTGCGTGCGCAATTTTCATTTTTGCGCATAGTCCGCAACCGCAAACTACAAAAATGTACAGGGAACCATTTTAGAAAGTATCCCTTTAAATTAGTCTCAGCGCAGTAGCTCTCTGCTGTGTTTTCCATGCACGTGCAAGTAGTCTGCCTTTTTGAGAATTTGCTTCTGTAGTC
>Ga0210059_1006491_pt1 | contig 18738 bp, 14 predicted proteins | sample Ectturendosymbi2_FD_188042 | JGI IMG/M metagenome (GOLD analysis project Ga0210059, IMG submission 188042) | Ecteinascidia turbinata endosymbiont from Florida, USA - Sample 2 (SPAdes) (version 2) | ecosystem: Host-associated > Tunicates > Ascidians > Unclassified | place: Key West, Florida... | reverse complement strand
CTATGAAATAGCTGTGAGAAAACATTCTTTGACATAAGGATCGCACATCGTACCTCACCGCCATATTCCAGAAAATCCTTTTCACAGATCTACCAGCAACATGAAAAAGAGAAGGATCAGTACAATCAAAGAGTTAACTGACATTGAAAAGTCTTTAAATTCCCTTGTTTTCACAAGTGGTGGGATGGCACCAGAATTTGCCAAGGTCAACAAAAGGCTGGCTGAAGAAATATATAGCTGAAAAACCCAGGGAGCCCTGTGCATCTGACATGACCTACACACTTTTAAGGAACACCCTTGCAACATAAGGCTTTGAGGCAAACAGTGATGTTCACCAACTGTAGGAACTCACAGACATCGACTTCAATCTAATTCCTCGGCCCACAATTCCGTAAAGCTAAATTGTCGACAATTATTTCAATGTCATGACTCCAACATTAGATGTGTGGTAGGTGGGTATATATGTCATAGCAATGTGAATGAAATGTTATCGTTTCTAGAACTATATATTCAGGGTTTTTTTAAGGCGCTTTAGGGACCCGATTCGGGTCCCTAGAATTGAAAATTGGATCCCTACAATAAGAGAAAATCATAATGGGGTCCCTATAATCAAAGAAAATCGGGTCCCCATAATCAGAGAAATTGGGTCCCTCCAAGTTCACATCAGGTGCCTAACATTTTCCTTAAAAAAACCCTGATATATTCCACTCATCAACTTACCTTCTATTGTTTTTCATGTACCCAACATATTGGATTTTGATTACTTTTTATTGTTAAACCTCTTTGTAATCTTTTTCCAACCTTGCCTCTTCATATCAACTTACTCTAGACTACATTATTCATTAATTTTCTAAAAAAGTTACTTGTTTTTATTTTTGTTTATTTATTCGTTTGGCTCAGACACATGTTGCCATATCACTAGGCATGTTTTTGATAATTTTTGTTGAAGCTGTTAAGGCACATATACCTGTGAGATTCAAATGTTTAATTGGGTGTTTTTTGGCATATATAAGGATTAACGTTTATCTGAGCTAATTTCATTGTGGAAACCTTGTTAGAAGGTTATCTGAAGCAAAGAAAAGTAATACAAGAGATTTACAAGAATTGCAATTTACAAGATATTGCAAAGAGTGTTCTGTGATAAAACTGGTTGTAATGATGTATCCAAGTTTTATCTACAGTCAAAGTTTTTCCTAAGAACATGTTGTTTTCACTGAGGTCACATCATGGCTTCCACCATGGATAATTACCATGGCTTACTCTGAGTTTTGATGCCAGCTCATCAGTGGTTATCACCTTTAATTAAGGCATCTACTTTTATTATGTGAGCAGCATTATGAAGCAGGCTGGCAGCCAACATCAGGACACAAGTACTACGTTTACATGGACCGCTTTTCATTGACTCATTACCATATGTCGATAACGAGTGGTCCGGCTCTGAGCGTGATTTACTGAGTCAGTGCACTGAACTAGCCAATGCATTAGCTACCTCGACAGCAAGACGTTCTGTTATGAAGTGAATGGTCTCGTTCACGCAGTGCTACTGCTAGGCTAGCGCTAGCAGTCGGTGCCATTCACTGATAAGGTATGAGTGTACCGTAATGTTATCTGTCTGTTAATACTTTGAGTTCAGACTTAGAAATATAATACCAACATAATTAGCATGCAGTTGACATGGCACGCCAGTGAGGGTAAGTAGTTCTGCAATATAAAGGAGTTCAGGTGTTGGGTTGGCATTGTTAGGATTTCTTATTTTGAAGGCAAGGATCTGACCAAATGTTCAGAAATTACCCCTGTGAAGAACTGTTTGCTTCTGCATTTTACATGTCATTTAAAGAAGATTGAGTACAATCATTTTCTGTTGCTGGTGGTGATAGAAGTAGAATATGTCATGCACTAAATACAATACTTTTTGAACTATAGCTGCCAGTTTCAGATTTTCCTAATATCTACAAATGAAACAATACAGATGCTGATTTGTAACAAATGCTGAAAGTTGTGCACAGCATATGATAGGAGGCTCTGTTTAAATATAAATATATGTTTTAAATACTGATCAGCTGGCAGTGGGTTGGCATGGTTAGGACTAGTTTTTTGAAGGTAAGAATTAGGCCCCTGTGTGTTGCACAAATCTTCATAAACCAAGCCAGCAAAACTGTTTTTTTTTGCATTTTACATGTCATCAGGAAAAATCAGTAAACTTTCTGGCATCAGTGGTGACTAACTAATATAAATAGTTCCTTGAAAAAATGTCATAATACAAACATAGCAAAATGTTGAATGTTTTGTACTCAACATGTGACATTAGGCTACATGTTTAAATATCAGTGTAAATTAAAGATGTTTTGACTGATGTGCAACTAAAAATTCTACCTAGGCACTGGCAGATACATGTAAAATGAAGTAATAGGCCTACTCTCCAAAATGTTTTTCAGCATTGCGCTAAAGAAACCTGTGTAAAATTTTGCATGGCAGTGACTTTGCACAGGTGTCAACAACAACGTATACTGTAAACATCAGTGCACATCTGTTGTGCATGGATTTCACAATGCGCAGCATGATCCATTTTTCATGCAGCATGACCAAATTCATGAGGGGCATGCACAGCAACAGCCACAATCATGAAATCTGTACATCAGTGTACATGCTTTCTAACTCCATACAACCCTTTGCTCGCTAGCCTGCTCAGCATATGTATACCAATGGGTCTGTCACATGTGAAAGACTTCTACACATGTAAACTGAACTGCACAATGACGTCAGAAGTGCTTGTCTCGTTTTTGCAGACTGTCACTTGACATGCAATTGTAGTAAAGATGTCTTAAGCTTACCATGCCCAATTCGGGGTATTTTCTGAATGCTTTATCAGACCGTTGGACTATGTCTACACTGTGCTGCATTCTAAGGTTTCATTTTTGTGAGAACTTTGCAATCTCTTGAGATCACTAACAGGAGCTTCAGCAGTAAGGAAATAGATTATAACTCTTTGTTTCAGATATACTTCTAAGTTAAACACTTGAATTTTATGGGACAGGTCTGTGCCTCATAACATTCACACCAGACATCAATAAAAAGGATCAAACAACATGTCCTCTGTGACAAAACTTGTTTCTTTTTCACTCACCCTTTGAAGTTTTTGATTGCTGGGCTGTGAGTGTTAAAACTGTTATATTATGGGATATTGATGTTGCAACACAGATTTAGGATTATACTATTTAAAATGTTTTGAATATGCTATAAGAGCAAATTAGTAAACAAAACATGGCAGCTTTGATTGAGACTCAAGAATTCGGCAAAGGGGACTTTGTCCTACTTGACGAGCTGACACAAGAAGCTTTCATGGCTAATTTGAAGCTGAGGTTAGTAATGCTGCTTGTAGAAATAATGTGAATGTTTTTGTAACAATAGAATCAGGTTGGCATGCCTAACTTTACCTGCATGGTGTCATGCTGTGCTGAGACACCAGTACTACACGCTGGTGGTTGAAGCACTCTGCAGCATGATTTTGAGCTGTGTTGCCACCAAATGGCTGGCAGCTGAACCACTACTTTCACACAGTCACCGCTGTGCAATTTTCAACTCTGCTCCACTGATGAGATTGCAAAAGTTGAAATAGTACTGCCTGAAGAATGAACATATGCAAGAATAAAAACAACAATGGCCAAAGCAAATGAAGTAAAAGTGATGATGCCAGTTATTTTTATTATTAGGCTTTTCAGCACTTCTGCTTTTAGTGTGAAAGAATATAAACAAAGTTGTGCAAGTTACATGGGCAGTTAAGGTTTGTTTTCACTGCGTTATTATGATGTGCTTGAAAATCTGTTCTTTTTCTGATTTATCATATAATATATACTGTATAGTTGAGAAAGTTGATAATAAAAAAATTTTTGGCAACATTAATTGACTGTGGTTGTGGAACACTAGTTATTTCAGTAATTTGTCATTTAACATTGTGCACCTACCTGACTGTTGTTTGCATAGAAGTTTTCTTTGCTTAGTAATGTTTGGCCCTGCAGCAAAATTAAGAAGTTTATACAATTTGCATTTTAGGTTTCAAAAAGGTCGAATATATACATATATTGGAGAGGTGGTTGTTTCTGTCAATCCATACAAGTCAATGAACATATACACACCAGACACTATCAAAGACTATAAAGGTATACTTGGATGAAGTTTTGTATCATATTTTTGCAAAAAATGTTGGAATTTGACATACACTTGATAAGTTGTGTAGTTTTATTCATGTAGACCTGATTCACTTGGAGTGTGACTAACATGGAATTTTTGAAACTACGATTTTTTTATTTTCTACCATGACAAATAGTGATACAGTATTCTTTGTTTTTTTACATGTGAAGAATGGTTGTAAAATTTTTTCTGTTGATAGCCTTTCAATGTAAAACTCTACAGTTGCCAAATAACTTCAGCAATATACAGTGGAGAGTGGTGATGGTTCTTGCAATCGATAGGCATTGTACGAAAGTAAATACATTTGGAACAAAAGATAAAATCAGGATAGAAGTATGTCTGTTGATAGAGAAGCACAATAAAAATCTGAAGTTAATGAAAACCTTGCTTGTTTTGACCTGTTGGGCTTGTGTGGTAAGAACCTGGAAGAATGCCTTCTTTTCGTAGCTTTTGATATGTGTTGTATAAGCAGGAAAACTGTATACTTTGTTTCAAGCAGTCTAGGTTGCATGTTGAAAATTGTTAGCAATCGCCTGAAGCCAGTTTTATTTTTGGTATGCACAGAATAGAATTATATTTTTGATGCAGTGCCTATGTATTTTTGCAGGTCGTGAGTTTTGGGAACGACCACCACATATTTATACTCTTGCTGATGCTGCCTACAAATCAATGAAAAGATATCTTAGAGACACATGCATAGTGATATCAGGTATATGGATTGATATACTGTAGTCACGCACCAAACAGTTGCGTCTATGTTTTTGAACCATTTTTTGTTTATGCCTATCCGGTTTGATTTGTGGTTCGCGCTGGAATGTCGGATTGACTAAAACTAATTTCCCTAAAGTTTTTGGTTTCTATTGGTTCTTGGCGCCAATATGGACCAGAAACCAAACTACTTTCTGAGTAATGCGAATTAAAAAAAAATGCTAATAACTGTAATAACACTTAAAAGCACTAGTGTTTCTGTATGCTTTCGAGGAATCAGTCGACTGCCATCTGCTTTCGTCTTTTTGCTATGATTCAAACTTGCACATATCTCTATTCAAGTATGCACTTTCCACGATGGGTGTAAGCAAGGAATCGATCAGCAAATTTTTAATAGGAAATCGATTCCACGTAAAATTACCCATCCTCAGTCCTTAGAATAAGGACTTTAGAAAATCCTTAGAATAAGGACTGAAGATGGGTAATTTTACGTGAAATCGATTTCCTATTGAAAATTTGCTGATCGATTCCTTGCTTACACCCATCGTGAAAAGTACATACTTAACTGTAATAAATTGCACATCTGTGAATCTTTGTGTAAAAACGATTTGAATGGTCTTTCCGCTTATCAGTGGCAGCGTTCGTGCGTTGGGAATCCACAACCAGATGGAGCGTCGCAAATATGAGCGAGTGTTACGTTGTACAACCTGCGTATTGTCGTTTTTTGATATCGTTTTTTTTATTCTGTCCAATAACTATGCACTTCGTGAATAATAATTTTGCCAAGGGATTGCTTCCACACCTTGTTCTCCCAGCGCTGCTATACGATAATGGACAGTTTTACTGAGAAAAATATTGCTGAAATGCTTAGCTGTGAAAATTACAATTAATATTGATGTCTTGCTTTGTTGTGATTGTTTTGCTGTTTTTCTGAGCACAAGCTTGTCTGAATTTAGTGTTGTCATTGTGCACATCATAAACTTATGCCTGGGAGCCGCAGATGTTCATTTTTGCCAAAGCCACTTGTTCGGTGATAGGCGGAGAGCACATAATCTAACGCCCAGATTTGTTATGACTATAATTAGAAGAGCCTCGTGGTTGTTTCATCGAATAATTTCCTTATTTGGCGATTCTTCGGTGAGGGGCCTTTGTATGCACTCGAGTCTTTGATTGTCATTTTTGGTAACGTGTACTTGTGAAGCTTTTAGCTCTTAATTGCGGTTGAACGGCTTTTTTCCCGAAAATGAGACTTGACCATGCAATACAAGCTGTCATAGTTACGATATAAGCATTATTTCCAAAACAATCACCAGTCAAGATCGTCAGCCAGGTGAAGGGAGCAGTCAACCTATTTTTTAAATACTGATATTTCAAGTCAACGTTCTCACTGTACCCTGGATGATGGAATAAGACCTCCGGTAAAAATTGACCCCGGCACATATATAAATAAGACATAAAGTCCATATAAGATTTATCTCGTGGAATATGTTAGTTTTAAAAACAAACACAAGGTGAATATACCTATAATGTCGCGGCTGTACTGCCGTGTACTAATTCACCAATCAATAAATAAATGTATTAAGCGTCTGCGGAGAAGCAAAATACGTTATTAATTTCAAAATATACGTTATTAAGCCCAAATTAATTATTAAAAATGCGTTATTAAGCCCAAATTAATTTGGGCTATCTACAATACCTCTGCGGTGTGTAGAGCGCGTACGCGTAGTTACGCTTTGGCGTGTCCAGTTTATAGGTTGGATGAAAAAGTCTTTCGGTACATTTTTGCGAACAGTGGAGAGATCTTCAAGCACATTGAGTGTTAAGCGTGATTGTGCTGTGTATGCAGTATGGTTTCTTGGTAGAAAAAACATGTCTGCTCAAGCATGCTGAAACAATGCCTAATCGTTTCAGCATGCGTACGGTATCTTCTGCCGTAATTTTACTGGCATGCTGTCATGTTACCGTCAAACTGCCAACAAACGCAGTTCACTAAAAGCTGCTGTAAAACCGGATATGCCGCTGCGTCAACGAAATCCGGGACAGGGTGACGTCATGGTTGCTGGTCTGGCCGAACGAGATGTGTTACGGTGTTATTATTATCTATGCAAATATGTATTGCTTTCACAGTGCGACTGCAGGTTTTTTTATTGGGTTTTGTCCGTTCTTTTTGTCAGCAGAATGTGGATCACTTGGCTTGTTAATGTATATACGACTTTAATATAGTGTTGAGTGACTGGTGAACGGCATGCTCGTGCTTTATACTTGGCTTCCGACGTATTGTCCAGATCCTGCTGTTTGCATAGCAAACATAACGTTATCTGTGCACAGTCTGGGCGAATGAGTTTAAAAACATGACTTTGAACCTAGCGACACACTTCACCTGTACACTGCACTATGTTTTTTCGGATATCATGATGTTAGCGTTGAAACTAAAATTATCTAGAAAAGATTCACAACCTGTTAACCCCTTTTTCTTGTTTCAGGCGAGTCTGGAGCCGGAAAAACAGAAGCTTCCAAAATTATTATGAATTACATCGCAGCTATCACCAACGTCAGCGCCCGAGCCGAGGTGAGCTGCAGCTGATTTTCCCGCGTTTGGTGGCATTGTGCTGCTCTGAGTGGAAAGGTTTCGGCGTCTTTTATTTAAGTGCTCAAATAAATACGCGACATCGGTTGAAAGCGCAAAAACGCTTTGTCAGTTCCGCGACCATTCTCAAATTGCAGGGCGTGTCAATAAGGCTGGAAATCGTGAAAGCAGACGTTGGCGACTTTGGCCGAAATGAGGCTCTTTCGAAATGTTAATGGCTTCCTTTGTGCTTGTTTTGTTTGAAGCAAATGTGACGGGGGAGGTTTTGTGTCGCTGCAGTGACAGAAATTTCAATCGATAAAATTTGTGCTTGTTTGCGCTTCTCACTAAGTCGTCACTGGAGTCATTCGGAAAAGCGCCGTTTAAGTCCCTTTCTGTGCTTTGATAAACCTGGAACAGGAAACGCGAAGATTTTCCTTTTTGCAGATCGAGAGGGTGACAGGCATCCTTTTGAAAAGCAACGTGATCTTGGAATCGTTCGGCAACGCAAAGACAAACCGGAACGACAACTCGTCCCGGTTCGGAAAGTACATGGATATCAACTTCGATTTCAAGGGCGACCCTATCGGAGGACATATTAACAACTACTTGCTCGAGAAGGTGACTTTCTGTGCCACTTGAAAAGGTTCCGTTTAATTGTAACGATATTTTTGCTGGCGTTGATGTCAGTCGATACCGCTTGCTTGTTCCGTGTTTGGAAGATTGTACGTATTAAGAGTGTTTTTTTATAGTCCGTAGTTAACCAAGAAAAGCTACTGTTTTGAAAATGATGTTGAATTTTCGGGGCACCTCTTGCCACCGCCTCTTAAGTGGCATGCAGGTGAAGAGCGTTGTTTCAACTAAAGTTTGCTTGTGGCAATTGATTTTTACGAGACGCAAAGTCATCGCGGCAACAGCCACATTTAATGATAATAACCACATCTCTTCGTTTTTTTTGGGGTGGTGGTGGAGAGGGACAGTTCGATTTTTTGGTAGCATCTTCGGTTGACTTTTCATTCCACCACGATCGCTTTTCGATGTTTCATTTTTTCACTGGTTGCTTTCAGTCGCGGGTGGTCTTCCAACAAAAAGGGGAAAGGAACTTCCACTCGTTCTATCAGCTCGTCACCGGCGCCACGGATCAAACGCTGAACTCACTGCACCTGAGAAGAGACATAACAGCTTACGCTTTCACGAGTACGCTGTTGCTTTTATTTGTGCGCGCAAAGCACGTCATAGAAAAAGACTTGTGATGTATCCAGGGGCCGTAACGAGGTTAGATGGCGTGCGGGGCAACAAACACGTTTCGCGCCCCCATGTTCGAACCCGAGGTCTTTCGGGAGAAAATGCACTGTTTTGAAGAAAGTACTCTACGTTGAGATTTTGCGGCGCCCGGGGCATTGTGTCCCCCTTTCCCCCCTCGTTACGCCCGTGGATATATCACTGAATGCAATGTGGTTTTTATCATTGCCAAATCTCCTTGTGCCTTTTACCGGCTTTACAAAGATTGAAAATGTTTTGGTGAAGCTTGAAGAGCGCCCGGTTCGGTACCGAGTTTTTAAGGGAGTCAGGCTTTCATGTTTTCTGGCCGTTTCAGCCGGACACGTCCATTAAACGTGAGTCCGTTGTTTGCGTTCAGATCCGGGGGGCTCGAACAACGTCAAGTCGATCGACGACAAGCGGACGTTCAAAGACATGCAAGCCGCCCTGAAAGCGGTCGGGTTCACGCACGACGAACAGAAGACGTTGTTCAGCTTGCTGGCAGTCATCCTGCATCTGGTAGCGATTTATGCCGTGTATGATTCTTTTGACGCCGTCAACTGTTCGCAAACACACGGTGCTCTGGCGTTTGAATGCTTTCTGTGCGACGCTGTTTGCTGTTGGATCTCATTGCGATTGACCAGTTTTTTAAGGTGTTTTAGGGACCTGATTCGGGTCCCTAGAATTGAAAATCGGGTCCCTAGAATCAGAGAAATCGGGTCCCTACAGGTCCATACTGGGTACCTAACATTTTCCTTAAAAAATCATGGATCGTCTTTAAAAGCCTGTTTTGTCTAAACCACACCTGCATAACTTCGAAAGCTCAACATTGATCAACATAAATTTGCCATGGGACGCAAAAGTCAATTTCGTTGTAATTTGGAAGAAATTCTGGAGCGATAGTTATCCGGAGTCGGGTTTTTGCAACTTTTTCTACAATTGAGAAAGGCCTCGCGGGCAGCAGGAAAAGGCCTCGCGGTCTGTGCGTTGTGCAGGCTTGATCTAAACCAGGGGTGCAAAATTTTCATTAAATTTTAGTAGCGCGCAGAAATTTTTAGTAGCTTATATATATATAAACTTTTCCATGCAACATTCATATGCATAAAGTATAAAATTAAAAAAACAAAACAAAAAACGTTCGCGCACTCCAAGTTTTTGGTTGCGCGGCGCGAGTGCGCGACCGTATTTTTACATCCCTGATCCAAACCATTTGCTACCACGGATGTAGGGTCAATAGTCATCAAATGTAAGGTCGAGAAGAGTTCATCCACAAGCAGTAGTGACCTCGGTGTTTCATGACGGCAAGTGCATTTCGTTGTTTATGCTGCTTTTCAAACATGCTTTCTGTTCGTTTGGCGGCAGATAAGCGTTGCGTTACCAGGGTAACCTGAATATTGGCGGCAAATTCAAGTTTCTTGTTTCCAGGGCAACCTGAATTTCACGGAAGATGGCGACAACGTGATCGTGACCAACCCCGAGGTCGTACAATACATTGCCACGCTTCTGGAAAGCAGTAAGGATTTTGATTGCGATCGTACAGTGTTATAAAAGCGTGTACTTGCGTGTGGCCGGCCGTTTCCATTTCAGAAGAGATAAAACAGCATTTGCAATTGTGGACATTAAAAATAATTACTTCGAAGAAAATCGCCTGATTTTTATCATCACGCCATTAACTGCTTATTTTAGTTGTACAGTTCCAATAATTTATTACGATTCGAAACCTCTGTTGCACTTGGTCGCCATTTCTGCTCTTACGTGAAGCGTTTAAAAAAACACATATTATCTCCCATACGCGACGCAGCTCTCTCCCAGGCTTGTCAGTGGGATTAGCATTCCCAGTAGAATTAAAATATGTCCCATTCCCATCGTTAAATATTTTTACGTCGTTTAGCAGGAATTTTATGAAGTTGAAGACCATTATCATATGCACTAAGCCCAGTTCATATTTCACGTAGTCGTAGAGGCTCAGCGTCGTAGCTATGCGAGGCCTCCGAAAGTAAGTAAAAAAGGGTCGCGAGCGTCGTTTCGACCCATTTTTAGATGGCAACTGAAAGGGCCACAATTTTTATTGGCCTTTCTAATTGAACATTTACAGGTGTAATAGTTGCGGTGAGATTTGATAGACGCGGAGAGACATTTTTCCGTTGGGAGAGACAGTTCTGTAGAGAGCGACGCGGTTCTGTAGAGAGAGACGTTAGACACACGCATGGCATAATGTTCTTCGTATATACCAGTTTCGTGGGAATCACACAGGTCGGGGCAGTCACAAGTTGCCACGGGATGGCAGAGGACAGAGAAAAGGGTCCCGTGGAGAAAGGCCTGCTCGCTTGTTTCTTCGCCAGCCGTAACATGCATCTCTGATGACTTTTGACCTTCTTTCCAGGCCCGGACGAGGTCCAGAACTGCCTCCTGACGAGGGTGGTCGCCGCCAGGGGGGAAGTCATCTCCACGTCGCACTCGCACGAAGTGACCGGACACGCCAGGGACGCTTTCGCGAAGGTGAACGACTGCGTTGGTCGACGCGGTCCTTGCTTGCTGTGCTTTCACAATGCGCTGCTTTCGTGCCTTTTTCTGTCGTGACGTGCTGACTAGCAACTAGATTGCGACATGGCAACCTCGATTCCAGGCTCGACGCCCTTGGCGCAAGAACAAACCTCGCGGGGTTTCTTGCCTTAACTACCGTGCAATTATGGCATCCGGGTATTTTAAGTAAGCTTTCTCTTTTCCGACGATGCATTGTCACGGGCTGGGAAAATCGGTACTGCATAATTTCTGCCTTTGCTTTGATGAAGGTCGGCTTTGCGGCCGCTGAGAAATGTTGGCAGGTTTTTAACGTTTTGTTTTCACCGATGTTCAGAAAGATTTTTTAGACAATAACTCGCTTCTTTGCAACTGAAGCCTGCATTTTGTCGCCTCCTCGTTTGACAACAGACTGCAAAACCAAAACTTGCTGCTTGCGACGCAGCAGAGCAGACGCCAACAGGGTCGGCGACGGCTCTTGCTGCCCCTGTTGGACGCCAATGAAAGCGACAGCGTTGGTTCCGCGCCTGGCTATTGTTTAATTCTTCGCGTACGCCTTTACAATGCTACCGGTAGTTTCGCACTCTTGAAGGAGCCGTGTCTGATTGAAACATGTTGTTATACGCAACTGATGCTGTTGCTTCCAAAAAAGGGAAAGACTCTGTTGACTCAGCTGGACCGCCTGCCCCAATATAATACATCGCGTGGCACGCACGAGGTCTTTAGTATGCGATGTAACATATCGTGTCGCACGCTCGAGATCTTTAACGTGTGACATCCGGTTGCTGTTTATTGCGCTCAAACGCTTCAAACTTCACCGCAGGCCTAACAAACACAACTACCGCAGGACGTTTATTTCCTCACAAACATTTTGCCTTCCAGGCGATTTACGAGCGAGCGTTTTCTTGGATCGTCGGTCGAATCAACGACATCATCGAAGTAAAGCAAGACATCACCAGGTGACCATTGTCTGAAAATATGTCACGCCGATGAATTCGACCGCTGCGCATCAATATCTATATGTTAAGGCTGTATGACTGTTGTTCAAGTAAACGTCAGCATGCTGACGTGTTTGATATTTGAAGTAAATGTCGCTGAGTTATTGTGGTTGGTGTCCAAAGAAATGTTAAGGCGGTTAAGTACAACATATTTTAACGTCGTTCTTATGAAAATCTTGGAAAAATTAACATTCAGAGGATTCTTGTACGTTCTTGTGTGACGCAACAAAAGCCTGTCAACGTAATTCGTTCATAATCCATGCAGCAACTTTATTTAAATGTTTGCGCCGGCTGTTGCTGAGCTTATCGCAGCCGGCCATAAGTTTGCGGTTTATGATTACTTTCCCAGAATGTCTGGAACATTAAACCACGTTTCGATCCCTCTGTTCGTTTCTGTCGTCACAATCAACAGTGCTAGAATAAAATGTTGTTGCGCCAGTAACAAGCGCACGGCTCCTTGACGACCAACATAACAACTGCCTGTCCGCATTTTTCAAACGACGCAGGTACGGAAAGAGCACGTTGATTGGCGTGCTCGACATTTACGGATTCGAGATATTTGACGACAACAGCTTCGAACAGTTCTGCATCAACTACTGCAACGAGAAGCTCCAGCAGCTCTTTATCGAGCTCGTGCTGAAGCAGGTACGGCGCGAACCTCATAACTCCCGGCCCTGGTCAACGGTCTGTGGATGCAGTAGCGAAAGTTTACCTTTTTTGCTTTTCTCATTTTTCTCTGTTATTTGCCACTTTTTTCCGACTCTTCCCAAACAGCCGGTCGCGGTCTGCCGAGGTATCGGCCGTGGTTCAGAACTGCAAGGTTTTGCAAGTCTCTAGAATTGCGATTGAGGAAGCAAGAGTACAGCGTGGTTCAGTAATCTGATCCAGAACCGCAGTTGCTCTAATCGCCTGTCGTGTTTTATTCCAACGATCTTCATTGGTGTGGGGGTATCGTGGCTGCCACCCACACGTCCATAGGCGTGGCCAGTGGGCCATTCCCCCAATTTTTAGCATATGTAGTCTTCTGTGCTTTGAGAAACGGCGTCCTGAACAGAAATACTGTTGCTCGCCGAAAGTCAGACATTTGTATTTTGGGCTGGTACGTCACTGCTCATGTCGTGGGGTCATAACCCGCAAAAGCTTCACAGCATAAATTTAACATCTGCCAACAGGTGAACTGTTTGGAGCCAGTTTAGGTATAGTCGCTGGAAAAAGCAAGAAGTTTCAGAAAAGACCGACTACCGATCTGTTTAATTCTATAAGGTGGATGGGCAGTTTATTTGTTTGCGTAAGCCCTCTCATTGAGATAAATCTTGGGCGATGCAACCAATCTCCAGTTAGACTCCAGAAATGAGCTGAGGACAGCGTAGTTTTTGTGAAGATCTTACTTTTTTATTAAATGTGGACCTAAGCGAAAATAATTTGCGCATACAATACATAGCTATGATGTTTAGTCAGTAGTAAAAAGTACGCGTTGTGTTTAATCAGTATGTTGCGTCCCATGATGGCGTAATGATCAGTTCTATTCAGCGTGGCCTTTTTGTGACAGTTGCAGCTTGGGTGGATTAATCATTGCTTCATCGTTTAAACTCCACTGCTTTGTTAGCTTTTGCCTCTGGTACTACCTGAAGGGAATTATGTGTATCAGGAACAGCCTATTTACGCAATGCCAAGCTGCTATGCCCACCAACTGCGCACTATTACGCGCATTCTTAAGTATGAAAGCGTAACAGGATGAAACTCACGCTTCGAAAAATGCGGTTACTAACGTTCCTAACAAAATTGATCAGGGAGATTGCGCAAAGGCGGTGTCTGTTCTTTCGCGCCTGGGTTGTTATAAAAGTAGATAAAATAATTTTTAACCGCTCTAGTGACTCGAAACGTTAGTCTCCCGCTTCGGATTGTGCTGACGTGAAATTTCGTTGCCCATATTATACCTCGTTCTCAAAACAAACCTCATTTTCCATGAAATAAATCTCGATTCCAAAATAAATGTTGTTGCAACCTCTCGGTTGACGTTGCGTCGAATGTGTGATTCACAACGAACGGGATGTGCGCGAAGAACAACACCCATGTATATGTGGCGCGAACAAGCAAGAAGACAGTGATCATGGCATGTGATCTCTATAGTTGCTTGCTGCCACAGTGTGAAGCTTTGCGCACTTGCCGCTCGGGCTGTACGAGCATCGCAACAACGTCATTTCTAAAATTAGTCTCATTTCCAAAATAAGCTCGTTTGCAAACGAGCGTGTTCCCAAAACGAGCCAAGGATGTGTTTTTCAAGGATGAACTCTCGTTCCCAAGCAGCACCGTCGAATCCTCGGCATCCGTCCGCAAGATCGCAGCTGTGCAAATTTTTATCTGTCGCAGGAACAAGAGGAATACTTGCGCGAGGGCATCACTTGGCAGAACATCGACTACTTCAACAACCGCATCATCTGCGACCTGGTCGAGCAGCCGCACAAGGGCATCATCGCCATACTCGACGAAGCGTGTCTGAACGTTGGCACGGTAACCGATCAGATGTTCTTGGAAGCGATGGACAAGAAGCTCAAAGACCACAACCACTACAGCAGCAGGAGGGTGCGAGCAACGCTTGGACTTTAGCCGTGTTCTTGTTACTGGCAGTCTTGCTTTCGACATGACATTGGTTCTCAGCTGCGTTTTCGCGGCTATTCAGGTGTAGATCTTTGCGTGGGCGACGCCTGAAACAAAGTATTCACATTGGTCATGTTCTGCACATCGCTTAATGACGTAGGAAAAGTTTGCACGTCATGAGACGTGGGATAATGACGTAGGAAAAGTTTGCACGTCACGAGACGTGGGATAGACAACGTGAACGCACAGTCGATTCACTTTCCGGTAATGCCACAGTGTTCTGCTTCATCACCTATAAAAAAAAGTGATTGCCAACTAATTGTGCTTGTTTCTTTTTTTTGAACGCTCTCGCAGCGAAAATCTATACGCCTGGAAATTACGGGGTGTTGAACGTGTTGCTGATTGGTTTGAACGTCAAGCACGTGAGTTGGTAGGGGTGTTGATAGGACTGACGTTACGTTATTTCTCTGCGTCCGGAGGCGCCGCGCAATTAATCCTCGACCAACAGCTGACAACACGACCTCACCAGAAGGCGTGGCCGCGATCAAGAAACGCTCGCAGCAGAAAACACCTGTAACTTCAGTGTTCTGTGACGTCGCGTCACACAGCGCCAACAGGAATTCATCTCGCTCCGTGGTTCCCAAACTTGTTCGAACCGTTGCCCAAATCAAGGAAGCGATTCTGTCTTATTACCCTCAATAAAACTTTTTCGTATTTCAGGTCGAAAATTTCTTTTGCAGTGACCACTCACAATACCGAGCAACATTGTGATTTTGGTTCCGTGTTACCCATCGAAGTATCGCATATTACCCCTGGGGGGTAATTTACCCCCAGTTTGGGAACCACTGATCTATCTATATGAGGCGCAGTACATCACAGCCAACAAGAGTGCACCTGGTCGAGCGGGGAATCTCTCATTGGTTGCGCTGCTGAAACATCCCGAGTCCTGCATCCTGAGTTCGCGTCCCCAAAAAGACACCCACCCAGTGCGCTTTTCCTGCGCACTGTGTTTGACGTATGCAAAAAGCTTTTGAATAGTAGCGGAATAATAATAAGAACGCACAAACGAAGCTTTCCTGTCAGTTTCTGTGGAATCGGTATGTGTTTATTATTGCACGTTGTTATCTACGACTTGTTTTTCGGTGTCAAGCTATCATTAAAACAACGAGGTCCTGTGTCATTCGTCCAGGTCAATCCGAAGGGGAAAGATCTCGAACACGATCGCGACTTCCGCATCATGCATTACGCCGGCAACGTCACTTATGACGTAAACGGCTTCATGGAGAAGAACAAAGACCAGCTGTTTCAAGATTTTAAGCGGCTGCTTTACAAAAGGTATTTTGCTCGAGCTTTCCGCGGAGCGATGCCTCGATTTCTTTGTGCTGGTCTTACTGTTTAAACTGAACCATAGAGCAGGGGTGGGCCAACTACAGCCCGCTGAACATTTTTGCGGCCCTCGGATGCACAATGCACACTTTTGCACAAAATAAAACACGTTTTGACAAAATGAATTATGGTAATACAAAACACAAGAAACATGTTATAACATACCATCCTCATCGTAAAATGAACAACTAAGTTTAAATATTAAAAACATAAAGTTATTTAAAATTAAATATATTAAAATATTATATTTTAAAAATGTATGATTGTTGAAGCTGGTCCTTTGCTGGGTACTGACAGAATAATGTGGCCCTCACTGAAAAGCGTTCATCCATTTCAGGCCTAGAGGATAGTGCAGTACTTCCAGGCTAATAGTGTAAGTTACAGGATGTTGCCGCCATTTTCTTCGATGAAATTTCAAAAAACACAATAAACAACAATTACTGTATTTGTTTTTTGAAACGAATTCATTGTTTAGAAAAAAACACAACTTAGTATTCCGCTTGTGCATTTGAAAGTCAAACTGTGATGTGAGTCACGGGTCAGTGACGTTGGCGCACGTGACCAACGTTTCCTGCACGTCAAGCGTTCTGTGCACGAGGTGGTAAGTTCGTGCTACTTTGAATTGATCGCACACACGGGTTTGACGGTCTTGAATTACCTGGAAATGAAGAAACCTTAAGATTGTGTTTCGCGACCACTTCTTCTTAAAAGACACGTTCATTTTGGGCTTGTTTTACAGCAATGTTACCGATTTTTCCGTTGCTTTCACCCCAAAAGGTTATTTGCATAATATTAATGTATTTCGCATTTTTCGTAACACTTTTTTAGTCGGCTACTTTTGTTTTCCAACGCCGCTCGCTATGGTTTCAATACAAATCGCTTACCGTTGCAGCAAGAACAAGGTGATATCGGACATGTGGCCAGAAGGGGCCCAAAGTGTCCGAGAAGTGACAAAGAGGCCTCTGACCGCCGGAACACTTTTCAAAACCTCGATGATTCAACTTGTAGAGAAATTGCAGTCAAAGGTGAGATGATTTCAGGGCGGTTGGTAAAAAGTCGGGTTGATTCACAACTCAACGTGCTGTACTTTCAAAGCAAATACCTTCAGTAAACGCGGCTATCAACCTTATCCGTGGATCTAGCCTTGACGTGTTGGAAAACAGTCGAGAAACGGTATATTAGGTTTACAGAATGCTGTGTGGGAGAGGGTAAGGATTCGGGAAAGAGAATGTCTCGTTTTCGGGAAAGCCCCGTTTTCAGAAAAGGTTCAAAGAGTCGCGATGGTCATTACTCGGCGGGCAGCTGTTCCCGATTGGCCAGCCGTTTCGAATCGAACGCTATAATCCAGCCAATTGCAGCGTTAGCTTTGGTTGCTTGATTGCTTTGGCTTTGGAAGTAAAAAGTTGCAAAGAGACTTTTGTGCCAAAACAATTGGGAAAGATTTCCACCACTTATACAGTTGACGCTAATTTCCAAGTTCAATCTCGACCAATAGTCTTTGATCAGTGACCGCGCCAAAAAGGCTCACACAGCTTAGTCGATGAAACGAATAAAAAGCCCAACCCGTGGTACGAAAAGGTCACTTGCAATTACCCCCAGTGGGGTTTTCACTTACCGTTTAAATTTTCCACATACTGTCGAATAATGCTTCGTGCCGCAGACAACCAGAATGTTCTACTAATTAGTGCGGGTTTCTTGGGGTTTCTTGTACCCGGTCAGACAGACTGGCGGGTGAGGTCAAGAAGATTTTTCCACCGCTACTCATTTCGCACCCGGTAGAATTAGCAACAACGGATGTTTGGAGAACCATCACAGCTCAGGTCGAGCTCTCTTGTTCCCGGCAGGTGACTATCAAGTAAACTGTTCAAGGTTCAGTAACTGGAACACTACGATCCTGAAGTTGCTGGGTGACTTTGAAACAATCCAGTGCCCGGATGTTACGAACTATGCTCGTGGTTTGCGGAATCACAGACATAGTTCGTGCATGGCGGAAAAAAGGCTCTTGAGCTTATCTTCTCAGAGGCTTAGAATCTAATCCTAAACGCGGCGTGGAGGTGGCTGTTGACCTCGTGCTCGTGGCACCTACTTTTAAAAGCGCATTGTCGAAAAAGCTTCGTAAACTTTGAATCCAAACAAGTTTTTGAAATATGGCGATAACAGTTCAGCTGGTTGATAGTGACGACGAGGTAAAAAAAGGTTTGTCCAGTGCAGTAAATTTTAATGTTGTGGCGATAGCTCAGTAGTAGAGTGTCCGCCTCTCAATTGGAAGGTTGGGTGATCAGCAAACGGCCACACAGTGAACCGCCGTAGCGCTCTTCGAGCAAGTGTTCACCTCAACCACCCGCCAAGAAGCAAATTTCCGGCTTCGGCCAATTGCCGTCGCCAAAAATAGCTATGTAAATTTTTATTACACGTGTTATTTACATAACTACAAGTTCGACGTTTATCTTGTTCAGGAGCCTTACTACGTGCGCTGCATCAAACCCAACGAGATGAAGTCGCCTGTTCAATTCG
>Ga0210059_1006490_pt1 | contig 18740 bp, 13 predicted proteins | sample Ectturendosymbi2_FD_188042 | JGI IMG/M metagenome (GOLD analysis project Ga0210059, IMG submission 188042) | Ecteinascidia turbinata endosymbiont from Florida, USA - Sample 2 (SPAdes) (version 2) | ecosystem: Host-associated > Tunicates > Ascidians > Unclassified | place: Key West, Florida... | reverse complement strand
GTTTTCATTTGCTCTAATGTTCGCTAATGGTTGGCTTACTGCATGCGATGGCTTTTGTGATGCTTCTGCTTGTTGGCTGAGTCATATGAAACAATAAACCATTGACCATTGACCATTTACTCAGCCTTTTTGTCGTCAGAAATTTTAGGGGTACATGCTCATCTGTCGAATTGCTGAAGGGGTACATGGTCAGAAAAAGGTTGGGCACCCTATGTCTAGATATTGATTTAAACCTTGCTTCGAAACATTATAAAATTTTTGCACAACGTTGAGGTAACTATGTGCCTATCAAAAACGTTGAGCACTTTTTTGAAGAGCACAACTGCTTTCACTTCTCGCTTCATTAGTAACAAGCTGACAACTCACTAAATGCCATACACGAGCATGCATCTCGGTTTGAATCCCGATCAAGGTGCCGTGAATACAAAGTTCACTGCTTCGTTCTGTGAGAGTGGGAGCTGCTGCGAGATGCCAGAAAGTTTTAATAATACACACTTGATACGTTGTAAGAAGTTTCAAAGGCGCTTCTCGCTTCCGTTTTCCAGAACCTGGGTCACCAGCTTTACATGGCGTGACAAGAGCGCCCACATATGGAAGAGGCTGGGCATCACTGGAGTAGATCACCACATTTCCTCACCAACGATCTAAGTCGGTTTAATACGCGCTGTCGCGTTTCTAAGCCTTCTGTATGGATTGCACTTACAAACGTTTGTATGGCTCGCCGCAAATTCGTACGTACTGCACTGCGTGATGCTGTGAATTTGTACTCAACAAGCGAAAAAAACCGTGGACGCGTCAAAAAATCTGTGGGCTCCATGTGCGAGGCAGTTGTACCTAAAGGTGGCGATAGTGTTGGGATTCGACATACGCCAAAGGAGTTTATTCTTTGTTAAGTTTTTAATCCAGGCATGATCCACACACTTATTAACCGGGTTTGCAAATCATTTCAACAGCGAACTCGTGCTTTTCAGGTGCAACTGGAATTCGAGGCAAAACAGATAATGGTCTCAACCGGCTTCATCTCATAAATCACTGTGGGCATTTTCTTCTTACTAACCTCCCTCCTCATGGAAAAGATGAAGTCGCAATCAGTAAAGCGACCAGTCAGTATCATTAATATGTCTTCAGCTGCATATAAGTAATGTGCGCGATATTGTTATATTGGCTTGGTTGTCTCTTGAAATAATTGTAGAGGAAGTATGGATTATTTGCGTATTTATAAAAGTTTCATGGTAACGCTAAGCTTGAAATACGTTTGAAATGGACTGCAGTTTTATTTTCTCTCTTGGTTATTTTCTCAAGTTACTCATCTTCTTGTTTTACGAATTGATCACTTTATTTAAGCAGTTACCAGCTCTAAGTTGGATCTACTTAATTTTTTTTGCTGTTTGGTATCACTCTTCTTGCTGATCACTTTTTTATCTTACAACAAACGTTTATTTTCGCGCGCAGTTTAACCATGGAAACGAGCTTTTCATTCAGCGCCTAATCAATGATATTTGGCGAGCTTGGGCAAAAAAAACGAATCGAAAAACGATTTGGGCATATTTACCAAAAATAATTTTTGCTTGGAAAAACTCACAAATATCTTCAGGTCATGGTGTCAACTCGCTAAATTGCTGCAAAGCTACCAGCATGACCAAGGCTTGAAACTCTGTTCATGTTTTGCTTGAAAATGTCACGTGACTTGTTTCCCGTTTTTCACGCTCGACTTGTCTTTTCTTATTTCGCCACTAGATTCGTGTCGGAGTTTGACTTTGAAAAGACAAACAAGATTCTGGTGGAATTAAAGACGATTACCAGTTTTACAGCAATACCAAGCTGGCAAACATTTTATTTACATCCGAGCTTCATCGTCGCTTTGCTGATTATGACATCACAGCGTACGCAGTTCATCCAGGTTTGTGAGGCAAAGGAAGCGTTTTTTTTTTGAAACAGTAAAACTGATCGAGCTGTTGTCCAATGTGTGAAAATGCACAATAAATATTTTGAAAAGCTGAGAGGGAAAAATACATAACAAATTGTTTATTTGCAAATATTTATACATTTATCAGTTGATATTATTTTTAAAAATCATTAAATGCATGTTGAGAAATATATCTATGTTTAGTCATGATAAAATATTTTGTCATGAGAAATATTAGGGGCACATGCTCATCTGTCGAATTGCTGAAAAGAAACATGGTCAGAGAAAGGTTGGGAAACCCTGCTCTAGAGACTGTGGTCGAACGATTTTCTGCACAAGAAACGTTTGAAATGCAACGGGGAAAACGTCTTGTGACAATTTATCCACTTCTGAACTGAATGCGGTAGATGATTGGACACAAAATTGTTTCTGTGCTTTTCACGTGAACACTTTTGTGCATCGTTTTATGTGACTGGAACTAATGGGCTTCAGAAAATCACAAGTCACCGAATAGTAACTATGTCTAAAGCAACGGAATAGCAGAGTAAAGTCCTATTTTATCGCTGCTTGCCAGGGTTGTGGAGTCGGAGGTAAAATATCCGTCCTTCCAAAATTTCCGAACTTTCCAAAAACTCCAACCTTTCCAAATTTCCGACCCGACCCCGACCCTTCCAAAATTTCCGACTCCCGACTCCGACTCCTTAACATCAAGGGAATGAAATTTGACTGTTAAAATCAATGTAAATCGTGGTGCACAGCAAGAAATCTCTGTTTCAACTAAAGTTTCAAAAGGAATTGTACCATTTCAACAGAAATTCCTAATTTAGGAGTGTGATGTAAAAAATCCTCCAATTGGACATCGGGAGTCGGACAAAAAGAATCGACTCCCATTCCCAGTGTCGTTAGGAATCCGACTCCGCAACCCTGCTTGTTACGACGAATTGCCGTTGTTGCGAACAAAAGGTTTGCCAATTCGCAAATAATTTAGACCTATTTAGGTGCTATTCTTTACGTTTTTAGCATTCTGGGCATTGTTTGCTTCAGACTAGGCGCGTGGCCAGGGGAGGCAATGGGGGCAATTGCTCCCCAATTCCAAAACGTTGCACCAAAAATTTTCAGGTTAATCAAGCCTTTGAAGTGCAACCCAAAGAGATACTTCAGTGCAAATCAGCGAATCCGCTTGAAGGAACCTAGCTTAAGCTTTTAGCTGAACCTGATTAAAGCCATATGGTTGACCAACTGTCCACGATTAATCAAACGTTGTGTATAGTGTAAGGGTTAGAGAATTCATATCATGGCTGACGTTAGGGTTGTTCAAGCCTTTTTGAGAATTTAGTGAGGTGTATTTACTCATTGCATTGGTGACATTTAAACAGAAATGCAAGTTCATTTAATAAAAGTAAGGGAAGGTATTTTGTCTTAATCAAACGTAATGATAAATAGCTATTTACGAGTCAGTTCTATGCCCACTTTATATGCTAGGAAGTTCATGGATGTAAATCCTCTGGTAAACGCGTTTATTGTTTATTTTGGGCTGCTTAACTTAATCACGTGTTGGAAGCTTCATGCTTAGGCAGCGTTTTTGACGAAACGTGTGATCAAAATTATTGCATCTTTCACGGAAATAAGTTCAGCAAATTGTCGAAAAAAATTTAAAAGTGTGTTTTTTAATGTTTTTGCCGTTTGAAAGACGAGGGAAAAATCGTTGCATCAACCAGTATAGTCAGGGCTACCATACTGTCCTTATTTGCAAGATTTGTCCTTAGTGTGAAGGGGACTGTCTTAGAAAACTTCATTGTACTTACTTCTAAGAAATGTATTTGTTTTGGACATGCGTCCTTATTTTATCTTATTTTCAACAACAATGTTAGAAAGCGGCTTGAAGCAACAAACGATTTAGAATTTTTTTTTTACTTTATTTGCCAAAAGTTTAGAACCACCACGTAAAAGTGAAATTTATTGTGTTGACAGGTTGTATGGGCCTGACGTATTCATCTGCTAGTTTGTTAAGATCACTTTCATTTGCTCACAAACGGCATGAATACAATCTCATTCATGATGTTTACACTTACGCTGACGTTCAAATAAAAAACATGCCGATAAATGTCGTTTTTTCTGGTCATCCTTATTTTTGAGTCCAAATCGATGGTACCGCTGAGTATAGTGCATCATAACCGGCGAATTTTCAATCACTGCCTAAAAATCCTGATTTAGTAACATTATTATCTAACATTAAAACAACTCAAACTTGTTAAATGTCGTCACTGGGTTTCAATTTGTTTTCTATCGCAGGTATGATTCATACGGAGTTGGGGAGCTACCTTGGGCTGAAGCAACGAATGATCAGGTGGTTGGCCTTGCCATTCAGAAGGTAAGACTTTTGTTGCTTCTGAAAACCTTAGTGCAATGTACTTCGTGTTTCCGTCTTTAAGAAGAGCTGTTGAAGATTCATTGTCTTCGCTCTTTGATCTTTCAGTATAGATCTGGCTTTTGCCTAGTATATTAACGTCCTCTTCACTTCCAGTCAAAAGGCAGTGTTCCCGAAAGTTTTACAAACAAATGCAGAGCAAAAATTTCAACAGCAAAAGTTTCAACTTGTTTCATTTAAATGTTTCACCTTTTTTCATTTATGTGTTTCACACTTTTTCCAACTTTTTTCATATACGCATACGCATTTCACACATTCTCACAACCTGTTGCTCACAACATGTTTCTGCGAAAGAGCAGCTCAACCGATGCACAACTTATTCTCGAAGCTGGCAGTTTCTTGTCTTCATCATCAAGTTTTGCGTAGTATTGGCTTCAGAAAGTCTGGTCTCTACTGCACAACTATCTTGCAACTGAAACTATTTTTACGAAAATCAGGATAAAAGGCGCAGTCTGCGTGTTTCAGGTTGCGATTCACACAGGTTGAAAATTCTCGATGCGCTTGTGCATGCAAGATTGCAGACACGTCTGTCTTTGCGCTGAAAGCAGTGGGAGGTTACTATAGATAAAAAATGTTTAGCAGCTTAGTGGATATACATAGCCACAAGAAGAAAATCAAATTTCGAAACTTAAGGCGTTGCTCTTTCTTACCGACAAATAACTCTTTTTTCTTAATTGTTTCATGCTTCCAGTGCGAAGTGCTCTGAAAGTTGTTCATGCAGCTTAATTTTATTTTACGAAACATTCTGTTGTTTCGAAGTCATTTTTCTTAGAATAACTGCCTTTGCAATTCAACAAAAAAGTAACCTTGCCTTGACGACCACAGAAAATTCCTGTTTGCAGGTTGAAAAAAGGCGTTTTGCAACAACAGCGCGTTTTTAAACGGATTACTGTGTTTAAAAATGATGCCATAGATGTAGTATCTGCCATCTCTCCCTTGAAACTGCCAACCTGCTTTAGAATATACCAATCAATCTATCGATTGTATTTTTACGAGCAGTATAAAACACTTCATGATTCAAAGAGAATGCGAGGGTCGGCGAAATGACCGCGAGGTTAACAATCCCGCCAAATGTTGATAAGAGCAAAAAGCAAGGTCGCAATTAACGCAACAAAGGGAGAAAAAAACAAAACAACAGAACCACAGCAGACAATGCCGCATAGTGTTCATCAGCATAGTAATAAACACAACAAACATAGATAGAGAATTGGATTTTGCTTTGTTGTCTGTGGCGGCTCAAAACGATATGTTTGGTCGTTACATGAGTCAGTGTTTACTATGGCTTTTGGCTTTCTTGACGTTTGTCTTGAAAGAGCTTATAAGGGATAGGATGGCTCTATGTCGGGCGGTGTGTTGGATTGACAGAACATCACCTCATGAACTTTCAGATTACGTTGAATATATTGAACATGATGGCAATCGCTCATCAGTGATTGTGTTGCTGAAATACCGGCTCGTTCGACTTACTTGTTTAAGCAGTGGCAACAGCATGCAACACGTTTTGAGCGCGCATGATGTAGAGTAGATTTTTCAGCAGTTTATTTCCTGCAAGTTTAAATTGTGCGACGATTGACAAGTTTTGACGAAAAGATTTTTTTTCAGGTCTGCTTTCTACGGCGCTCAAACAATCCTCTACTGCGCTTTGGATGATGACATAGCTGAAAACAGCGGGGGTTATTTTGCTGACCTTGCAAAAGAAGAGCTGCAAAATCATGCCAAGGATGTGGCTGTCGCTAAAAAGCTGTGGGAAGAAAGCCTTAGAATCACGAAACTGCCAGCAGCAAGCCCATGATGACATTCACAAGAGTGGTTTTACTTCTGCAGATGATTTCATGCACAATCAGAAATGAAGTGTTTTACGATAATTAAGCAGAGAAGAGTTTGATGCTGACGTTCCGGTTTAGCTTGGTGAGAGCCAGGCGTTGAATCTCTTATTCGCTGTCATGACCGCACTGAATGCTTTGAACGATGTTGTTGTTCAAATGTGCCAAGCGTCCGTTAATTGTAATGGAAAAGTGAGTTCTGCACATTTCCTGCTCTTGTACGCGTCAGCAATTACGCCTTCAGTATTTTGCGTTGTTTCAACATTGTCTTGCCGCCTGGTTTTCAAGTTGACGAATTCTCTGTGAAAAATCGTCGATACCAAACAAAATATCTAAACTTTAATTGTAAGTTCTGACGCTGAGAATGTCGGAGCTGCCATATTCAATGTAATTTTTGTGTTGTGAAAACAAGCAGAAGTAGCAAAATTTCGGTGCTTATTTTAGCAGATCTTTCGCAAAGACTGTGTAACTGCTGTTGCAGCCAGATTTTAATGCAAAAATTGTACACATCCCGGGCCAAACTTTTCGTGATGTTACACCCTTTTTTGAAAGCCTTTGTGACAATCCAAAGTGCAAATCAGTTCACTGCAGTTCAGACAGTGTGCATTCGGCATTTTGAATAATATTATATGAGAAAACTGTGAAATGTTCTTTCTTTGGTTATCTTGGACTCTACATGATCCCCGTGACTCATCCTCGATGTGTTGCCACTCAGCAGTGCGAGTAACCGTTTCATTGCCCCTCCAGGTGAAGGCGGTTTTGTGACGTTGCTAAGTTGTCGCCCACCCATGCGTCCTCACTGTGTTGTTGCATGCCAGAGCGTCCAGCCTCTTCGTGTCAGCAATTATCTGCCACCGTTGCCGGCGACAAGTGTGGCCATCGTAAGAAATGGTTGCGTTGCTGCTGGCAACGCAACCATTTCTTACTATGGCCACACTTGTCAACTTTGCAATCTGAAAAAAGGTGGTGGCACACGTTGTGGAAGTATTAGCACTACACTCAGGGCTCTCACAAATGCAACTCCAAAAATCCTCAGAACAATACCATAAAATCACTATTTACACAAAAATCCCTGATTCTGCGGTGGTTGAGCATAAAATCGGAGCGTCATGATAAGTAAAAAAAATAGAACCAAACATTATTTACAAAATAAACAAATCATTCATTTTAGACATTTTCAAACCTTTCCGAAAATTTCTAAAAAGGGTCAAAAGTTCCAATCTAGAGACAAAAACCCTAAAAGTGAGAGCACTGATTACACTAGCTTGTGAGATAGGCAAGTGCATGCGTTCGTCTTTCTCATTCATCTTCAGAACCTTTTCCTTGCTCGTGTGAGTGAGAGAGATGCTTGCTTGCTCACTCCTCTGTGAGCTCCCTTTCAGGTCAATGGCAAGACAATGGCGGTTTACGATTTTTAAAAGATGATCATAAATTGGGAATTGTTGGATTTCTGCCTGACATAATGTCACATCTCAACGCTGTGGATGTCAAATTGCAAGGGGAAAAACATACAATTTAAACCTTGATCTCAGAAATCCCAGCTTTCCAGAAAAAACTGGGAACTTTCCAAACGCGATATTCTAAGCCCGCTATGTCCAACCCACGGGCCGCATGTGGCCCAGTCGAATGGTTTGTGCGGCCCGGTTTAGGTTTTCTCTGTAGTAAAAGCATCCTAAATACAATCTCCTTATTTCGATAATCTTGAATTTGACCTTTTTGATGCAGGTGGTCCTCAGTGCCACTTTATGACGGCTCTTAACACTTCAGTAAGGATTCGAATGCTTTCAGTACATTAGTTTAAGCTAAATTAATGCTAAGATCAAAGTAAGCCATTCAATGTGCGGCCCTCATTAATATGTCCTTAAATATGCGGCCCAGGTTAAGATAGTGAGAAAATTTTTGGCGCACTAAGCCATGTGGGTTGAACTTAGCTGTTCTTAGCCAACGTATTATTTTTTATTTTATTTTTTTAAAGACTTTTGGAGCAACGTAAGGGTGAAACAGGTATCTATTAACTAAATTTGTTCAGTTTATTGAGAAGGTAATCAACAACGATTTGATGACTTTGCGCTCGGGAAAAGTCGCTGCTGTTCATTCAAAACTCATGACCAGTGATAGTGTAAGCGTACGACGGTTGGGTGCGGATGGTCTGTAGAACGCAGACATTTTGATTTGGGACAAAACTCGTTTCAAGCGTGGAAAAATCTTTTGAGAAGAAAATTGTGCCAATTCAACTATTTTCCGGTATTAATGTGGCGAAAATTCCATTAGATGTGTCCTTTTGTTGCTTAGAGAGGTTAGCGTTTTCCTAATCATGTGCCTGTCTATAAAATATTTTCGCACGTTCAAGCCAACACTATCACAACTTTTACCAACTAAAATGTTGCGCTTTTTGTCAATTCATTGTTTATCTATTGAAATATAGGCGAGCTAAATAGCAAACAAGCTGAGCATTGGTTATCGGCTTTACGAACAGAGGTGTAACAAGGGGGGCAGAATCCCCCGGGTGCCGAATCACTATGGGAGCGCCGAATGACTGCGGGGGGCACTGAAAAGTCCCAATAATGTCACAAGTACTTTCCTTAATACAGTATATTTGCCTCCGAAAACACAGGTACGAACATGGGGGCGCCAAACTTGCTTCTTGCTCCGGGCGCCATCTAACCTCGTTACGCCTCTGTTTACGAACCACAGTTCGTCTCTTCGCTATTTTAGTAAGCCAACAAAATATCACAACCTAAATCTTCACCACAACATAAAGGCTTGTGCTATGTATAGTGATCTACATTGAAAGCCCATCACTGATAATGTTACCGTTTCAAAAAGAACAAGGAAAGCGCCAGTTTTTCCCAGTAATCGTGTTACCGGAGAGCTCATCAGTTTTAGCAGTCAATTGTGCTATGCATAGTGATCTACATTGAAAGCCCATCGCTGATAATGTTACCGTTTCAAAGAGACCAAGGAAAGCGCCAGTTTTTCCCAGTAATCGTGTTACCAGATAGCTCATCAGTTTTAGCAGTCAATTGTTTGCGTTAAAACAGTTTCGTTCAATTTTCAGTTGCATGACCGGAGTAAGGCCACACGCTTCTGTACAACATCTGTCAGTACATCGTTAGTGGCCGCAGAATTGACTGTCAGTTGGCCGCAAAGTAGAAAATTCGTGCGGTCTTCAGTCATTGTGGCTCTAGGAGCGTTTTACACGCTGCAGTATGGTTAAATGCTATTCGATTACTTTCAAATCAGGGACATTATTTCTGACAAAAGACTCATCCACTCATCTCTTTGTTGCAAAGCTTGCTTGCAGGCCTACTGCGCTGGTAACATAGCTGAAACTTGCTTTTCGGTTTGGAATCTAAGAATCTGGTGTAAGTTATGTGTTTCCAGACAGTTGCTAAGTACATTTCCCACATTTGCAAAGAGCGCCTCCTTTTATTGAGATTGAGCGCTATGCAAAACCTTTTCCGATTATTTTGATTTCTACCTGATGCTTCCACGTTAACTGCAGTGTGACTGCGCGCGCACATATGTAACTTGAGAATGCAAAAGCGCTGTGCCATCACCGACATAATTTTTGAAGTCTTGCCACTGGTTGCTTGATACCTAGAGCTTTTGCTTCGGGAACTTTCGGTTTTTGATTGAGATCCCGAGCCAATTTCGCTGTGTTTTGCACCACTGCATACTGCACAGTATCTGCCAATATGGTACAAAGGAAACAGGCGGAGATCGCCTTTTGTTTTCGTAAGCCGGGCACCAGACATTGGCGTTGCACGGCGACTTGCATTGCTGCTTTGACGTCAAAACAATTCTCAGTTGACTTGTCCGTTAAACTAAGACTGAAAGCCTCATTTTCTTAATCTTCCAATGTGGCACCTGCTTACAGTTTCTAGTCGCAAGTGACAAGATTTGCTACAACAAAAATAATTATATAAGAATAATGTAAAAAAAGACAAATTTCAAGCTAGAAGTGTTGCGAATTCGTACAAGAAACAAGCGGGACAGTTGCTTGTTGACAATAAAAACAATCGTTTTTTAGAAAACGTCCAAAATCATCTTGTTGAAATCATTCATCCCCCTTTACTGTAACCAATGGGGTAAGGCAATGGGGGAGTTCTGAGTCCATACTTATTTGCTGTTTAGCTGGACGAATTCTCAGACCTGCTGGGCTCAGCCAGTGTGGGATGCATTGTGGGAACTACGGTTATGAACCATCTAATGTTTGCTGATGATATCTGTGTGCTACTGTGTTCAGCCCCAGTATTAGTGGCTGCAATATCTTCTGAATATTTGTGATGACTATGCTTCTGAACACGAAACCACCTTTAATTGCAAGAAAACAGTTGGTGTTTTCTTTGTCCAAAAAAAGTACAAACAACTTGCTCCATCAAATGTTTCTCTAAATGTTGTACGTGTACAATATTTTGACCAAGTGAAATACCTTGGTGTATGGATAAATGTATCACTGAAAGATGATGGTGATACTCAGAGACAAGTGAAATCACTATATTGTGCAGAAACCGAACACAGAGGCACTTATGATCATTGCTTTCCTGCAGTAAAAAACACTATTTCGCACCTAGTGCATGCCAATGTATGCTTGCCAATTGTGGAGCAAATACACACAGGCAAGTATGAAGCGCTTACGTGCTGCGTACAACAATGCCTACCTAACTGTGCATTACATATCCAGAAATGTAAGAGTTCGCCCACACCAGCTTACCCATTGTTTCAGGACCTTTGATGCCTTGATGAGAAACAATTTGTATCGAATTTTCACAGGATGCGCATCTTCATCAAACTTGTTTATTCGATCGCTCCAAATGTCTGATGCTTTTGACAAATCTGAATTTTTCCTCAATTATTCAAAGCTCCTGTATGATGGCGACCAACTGCAGTAGTTGTTGGTGCATGGTTTCGGTATTCGCGTCTCAGCAGTACTGCTTTTCTGTAGTAAAAGGAAAAGATGTGTGTGCAATGTGTACAACTCAACCATACAAACGGCAAGAAGTGTTGATAAAGTGTTTTGCTCCTCTCAAGGTTGGTCATGTGCAAACGCGGTTTCTATAATGCGCTACTGTATGGCTAACCACCTTTTGTGCATTTGTGTCTGTGACTGCGTCTGTAATATCGACCACGACTCCGCAATGAAACAATATTATTATACCATCATTAACCCTTTGGATGCGTGGCTGTTTCTGGCTCGCCCTGCCGTTAAAAACAGTCAAAGTGCACCTTTTCCTTGTGCCGCAACAATTTTAGTGGATCTATCTAAATGACCTTTGGCAGGCTAGTATTTTTCTTTGATCCCTCACTGCTTCGACGATGCGTTAATATTTTCTTTTGTCCTTACGAGTATCAAAGGATTCAGGAGAACTCATTACCGTGTGTTGACGTCCGACAATCAGGCTTGCGGTACCAAGGTGGTACATTGAAAAAGTCCTCACGTCAGAGCTCATAACCATCGCCAAGCGAATTAACCTTTTTTGTCGTTCTGGTGCGGAAGGGTCAGTCACAACCGTCAAACAAGTTTCTTAGTTGTGCTGCGCATTTGCAGCCTGTCGCTTGCGAAGCAAGGATTTCTGCATTTACTGAACCTAACCCAGTGTAGGTCAAAAAAACATTTAAGCCTATACCCTAGGAGTTTCAAATTTTTGCTCATGATTTTTTACGTTCGTATCAGCGGCTACATCGCAATGAATGCAATGCATGGTTTGGAAGAATTTGACATTTGAGACGAGAAAACATTTGGATAGTGTTGGTTAATAAGGCGCAGGTGTACCGTGTGTGGTCAAGCCTCACACAATATGTTGTGAGTTACGCTTTACAAGAGAGCGGAATTGGGAAATAACGAGTAAAAAACACAAAAAGAACGCTTGGACAGTGGATTACAAAAAATGCATTTTGTATGTACGAGCTTGAAGAATCGCTCTCACGCTACAGAGGACGTCTGGGTAACTCGGATGGGATACAACTATCCAAATACTAATAATCCAAATGACGCCATGTTGGATCTTTCTAATACTGTATAATTGATTTCCTCGTCAGCAAGATCCAATGTCCGTTTATCTGTTGCAGAAGTCTTGCTAGCCGTGAAAACAGGCGCTTTTGAAAAAACCAAAATATTTTTGTAATCACTGATTTTCAGTTGCTTTTTTCCGGACCGCATTCGCCATTACAACAAGGTGCGAAAAGAAAGGACTAAAAATTTTCTGTCAAAAGAATGTGGGAGAATATTTACCTGTTTGATTACTCAGCACATTAACTTGCGTGTAATTTATGGGAGATAATTTTGAACCAGAGGGAAATTGCTTCGTTTTGTGAGACTTTTGTGTTGGATAGAATTTTGACTGCTTCTGGTTTCATTGGTACGTTGACATGATGAAAGAATTGATTTTTGGTGTGTACCGATTAATTCGGATTCACGGAAGGTACAAGCTCCATTAAAAGTCGTTAAGTCTGTTGCGCGCCAAGCAAGCTGCGCATATCGGCCTTTCAAAGCTCTGACACAAGAAAGCACCGAAGAGATATCACAACAACGCTATTGTTCTTGCTTGATCTGTTTGAATGGACAAACAATATCAGTCGACCAGAAGAGTGAGAGGATATGAATTCCGCAGTGTATGTCGCAACAAATGTCATTGGCGCTCCATGCGCAAATAAACCACTGGTCGTTACTTTGCACCACAAAGCAACAAGGCGCAGACAGCGAGAACGTTGCTTACGTCGAATAGTAATAAGAACCGGTTTTACAGATAGAACTGGTGAGGAAAAGACAGGCTTGGCAGGCTGCAGCTGTTCTTCGCGAAAACGCAAATCGTTTTTCTTAACGATGCAACGGTGAACGCGTCCCGGTTTGAAATATTGTACACGATTCAACCAGAAACTTTGAACGAACGTTGTGCTGTACTGGGGTGGTCTAGGCTCGGAACAGTGAGAAAATTTCAGGAAATTTATCTGATGCTGTCGGTTCTAACTTCTGACAGATCTAAAAACGTCAAATAATCCGACTACTGATACTTTTCAGCAGCGCAGTACACACCTATTACGCTATTCTGCACAGAGTAATGGGACTGTGTCATTTGCGCAACGCCAGTGGCTGTATGACCTAGCCCGATCTTCAAAGTTATCGCGTCTCTGTTGGCCAGGACAGCGCTAGGTAAGTTTGGTTAACATTCCAGCTAGTGTCAAATGATATTAACGATCCGTTAAAAGCGGGAATTCTAGGCCGTGAAATGTAATCGTTAAAATTATTTGGCTAATCTTGAGTAACTGCATTGTTGGGCGTTGGTTTAGAGTTGCAATTGGCTCTCTAAACTTTCTAGTTGCTCGCAGTAGACCCCACACGACCATTTTCAAGATGGTAGTAACACAACAAGAATAGTTGAAACCAGGGTTGCCGAGTCGGAGGTAAATATCCGACTCCAACTCCGACCTTTACAAAACTTCCGACTCCGCCTTTCCTAAATTTACAAGTCCGACACCTTAATATAAAGGGAATGGAATTTGGCTGTTAAAATCAATGGAAATCGTGGTGCACAGCAAGAAATCTGTTTCAACAAATGTTTCAAAAGAAGTTGTACCAATTCAACAGGAATTCCCAATATAGGAGTGTGATGTAAAAAATGATCCAATTGGACATCCGGAGTCGGACAAAAAAGTCCGACTCCGTTGAAACCTTGCATCTGGTATGAATCGGCGTGGTATTTCTAACCGTTTTTCTGGTGTGGTGATGAACTTCTATTCATTCTGAGGTTGCAAAAAGTATTCACGAAACATATTTGGACTACATCCTAATCGCAGTTTTTCCGGTTGCTTTTGCTAGAACATTTAATGATTGCTGGTCGTTGGGCAGATATTTGACACAAAACATTCATTAAAGTCTCCATATATAGATCTGCGTTTGTCTAAAGTTGTGGTCAGGACTGTTTTGTTACCTTTATGACCAAAATATGCTATGTTACAGGCACAAGTGTCAAATATGGAGTAACAACATTAAATTGCGGGTAAAATATCTTGCTTTTCGAAAATCTTCAGGCAAAAATACATACTTTTGCCCATACTTCTTAGTTGTTGAGAAGACAAGCTTTGGTTGGTGCCAGTATATAATGCTCTCTCATTAACGCCAAGTTTGTTGTTCATGTAATCTATGCATTGATGGAATGAACCTCAGCGTATGGGGCAAGTTGAACCAGAGCTGTACATATCTCAACTCGTGAAACTGAATTACGTTTTGGTTGATTTTTTTTGCATAAAACTTGACACAGAGTGGCTGCTTGCTTTGATAAACGCTTGTGAAATCGATATGAGGTAAGACAAATTGCAGAGGTGTTATCCAAATGCTTATGCTGAGCTCTCTGGAGCACAAAAGATATCTTATTGTTCAAGCTATCGCATACATTCCGCGTGGTGGATGTTGAGCTAGTTAAAATATTTACTGAAGGTCTGTTATAAGGAGCGTAAAAATATTAGCTGCTTCCACCAGTCCCGTCGCCACGGGGGGGCTTTCGTGGGCTTAGCCCCCCCTAACAAAGCTCCAAGCCCCACCAAATTGAAATATGAAATACTATAAATAAATGGAGCTTTTGCCTTCAAGACCCCCTGCACAAACGTTTAAGCCCCCCTGACAAAACGTAAAGCCCCCCTATTGAAGACTTTATGGCGACGGTTCTGGCTTCCACCCCTCTGGAGAAGTGTCACTGAGATGGTTCACAACATTCAAACCTTCCCAATCGCGTTGCGCAAAGTAAGCGCAGGCATCTATTTATGCTAGAGTCCAACGCAAGAGATAGCTTATCATTTATTCATTTATACGACGTATGGAACTCCACACGTGAAATCTGATTAAAAAGATCCATCTTCAAGTCAGGCTTATCACAAAAGTGTGGGGACGCGTTCCCATGACCAAGAAAAGCGTGGGAACGACGTTTCCACTCATTCCGGTTCCACCCCTGGTTGTTATAAGGTCTGCAACCAGGAGGGAGTTTTCAAACACATGTTTGTTTGTTAGGTACAACAACTTGCAATCACTGTGCCCCCCGAAATAGTACAAGTTGCCTCATTTTACCATATTCCGTGGGCTTACCATTAATTCACCAAATTTCTTCACCAAAGCTTTCACTCTAATTCGAAACCTTTTATCCCCGATTTAAGGGTAAACCTACACGATACCACCGAAGCATAAATTCAACAGCTTAAATCAATTCTGCAATATATTCGATTGGAAAGAAAATCGCTTGTAAGGTGAGCTGCAGCAACTGTATTCCATACAAGTTGCTGCCTATCGATGTAAGAAATATGTCACAAATAATGAGCAAATACTAATAATTTTGTTTGCTACAAGTCTCCACGCGGTTAGAGGTTTACACGGTTATTTTATTATTTATTTTGTTTAAAAGTTTTAGTAGCTTCATGCAATTTTGTGATCTGAATTTATTGAAAGTGCGAATCAAACATCTTATTTTTTACCTTTTCAGGTCCAGACGAAATGACAGATGAAGTCATACAGGCAAGAAATTTCCTGGAAACCTTTGCAGCAAGTCTCGACGACCTGCTTTACGACAAAGCGAAGCAAATCGGGGCAAAGCTCACTGCACTGATCATCAACCATTTTGCCACAAACGCCGAAGAAGTAAAGTTGTTCGCGGACAAAATTCAGGAAGAAAAACGGATCTTCGAGTCCATCGCCATGTACGATGCATCATCGGCGCTATTCAGAAGATCGTCTAAAGGAGCGACTGGTCTGGAAGGAATAGCGGGTTGAGTTGCGATGCTCTTTCACGGCAACAAACTGATGCTGGAACAAAACCTTTCAATGAAATTAATGGCCACAAACTACGTAATCCCGCTCATGCACGACATCAGTCGAAGGATGCAAGGCCTGACAGGTGTTTCTAAAGAAATGAAATGCGAAGGTGTCGCCCAAGTCCTGAACTTAATTGCCTCCATGGAGCAATTGGCCAGCAAGCATGAAAATGCGGTCGACACACTGAACAATGTGCTGCTGATAATGGAGAACACCTATGGCGACGAAGTCCAAACACACCACAATTATGGGTATATGCTTCGTTTGCTTGGCCTGTCGCCCAAAACGGAGGCCATAGAATATTACAAGCGAGCAATTCAAGCGTACGAAGCAGCCACTGATATTAACGACGAAAAAAGGGAAAATTTGGTCAAGACTTGCAGCGATAAAATAAATTCGTGGGAACAGACAACAGCATAGGGCGCAACAACAGTTTTGGGCCTCGCCGATTTTAATCTATCTTCATTAGTCTGGATATTAGTTGTTGAAAACGCTCTGATGGAGTGGGGGTGCGGGCGAAAGCATTCGAGTTGTTCTGGCAATTTACTTCTTTTACAGAATAAAACATTCACTCAACATCATCAAATTCGCAGTGCATACGCAATAATGTACACAAGCACAACTGTAAGGCCGATGAAAATGGTTTTTGAAGTTCGTTTAAAAAAGCATACACATCGCTTGCATATGCGTTGGCTTGTACTTGAAACTAGCATCAGCATGGCGTTACGATTCGTGAAGCCATTTCGCATGTAATGAAGAAAAGTTGCCCTGTAGTCGTTGCACAAACAAACGAAATAGGCCCGAAACATGTAAGATTCAACAGAATGCGGCGTACCATTAGCTGTATATTCGAATCACAGGATATGTAGCTTCCAAACTCTTTCAGCGCTTTTTGTAACACTCTATGCAACGTGTTGCTAGCTTGTAAAACTTTTACAGGTTACAAATCCGAATCACCGTGCCTATTGCGTTCCACTTAGACCAGGGGTTCCCATCCTGGCGTATATATACCCCTAGGGGTACATTTTGCCTATCTGAAGGGTACATTTAAGGTCAGCAATAGAAGGGAAAGAACTCGTCTGTCAAAATACTTAAATGGTCAGAGATAGTTTGGGAACCCCTGATTTAGACCAATGGCTCTCAACCTTTTTTGGTCCATGGACCATCTTTAAAAATGTATCCTATGGACCAATTTGCTATGCTGACATCTCCTGAACAACTAATCAAATTTGTCGCCTGTAAGATTTGTCTTACATTTACAGGACTGTAGATGCGTTGAAAAACGCGAAACTATTTCCCCGTCAATAAACTGTGACTGATTTACCTGCCGTTATCTTTGTGGCCTATAACTATGAAAAATAGATACGCTAGCAAGTTTTAATCGTCAAAGAAGAATGATAGCAGGCAGATTCCTCAGAAGCTTGCCGGAAGGCTAAAGTTTGTTTGTTGTAGTCAAAATTGTATTGCACATTGGTCAGTGAACTCAAAGGCAAGGTTATAATTTTCAGGGACGTTTTGTCAAGGACTTATGGAATGCATATACACCACTAAAAATTCAGATTGAAAATCACTGATTTATACTAACATCAATGCGAAACTTCTATGATTATCTTCCAGAGCGTTCGTTTCTAGCTACTCATAAACTCGTGGTGATGCTTGCAACCGCTGCAAGCAATCCTTTAAATGTTGGAACTCGCCGGGAGTATTTTCCCAATCTGAAACTCACCTCACAATGAAGGAATGTTGACGGCTGCAAATGAAGTTAGCAGTTGTTAAATACCTAGAAAGAGCTAAAGGTAGCAACGAGAAAGATAGTAAGTACACACCTTAGTGTCTGATTCATTGCAGTAGGAACATTCCTTTCGATTGACACTTATTAGTCTGTTTCTTTTTCTACCACGGGAGTACTTTGTATCGTGCAAAGATATCTAAATTAATGATCAAATGCGAAATAATAATGTGGTTGTCCTATTTGGCGTTATTTTGTTTTCTTGTAGTGTCACGCGCGCGAGTGCATTTTTGTTGCGCTCCGTTAATTGTTTGGCTTGCGTTGATTGTTTGCGACGTGGCGTTGGTTCTTTGCGCCTCCAGCTTTGTTCAGAAGTCGCTGTTCGGTTGATATCGCTCATGTTGTTTCATTCACTGTATGTCACTTGATCGTTCGCTGCGGACTCGACGAATAATTTTAATAAAGCCTTCATTAGGTCACATCATTTTATCAAGCTTATTGTTGCTGTAATGGAGAAGGTGCTAAACCACAACGTCTAGACGCCGAACCGGGCTTGGAGACAGCTGCAGACGAGCTTAAGCATTTGCTAAAAACTTTTGAGGATTACTTGGACGCCAGTCTGGCAACGCATTATATCAGTGGCGACGCCTACCGTTTGGTCTTACCAATGCTGTGCCCGAATTCCAACGAACGAATGATTACATTGTCACAAGAGAACGACCTGAATGGGTGTTATCCTTACCTTGACGATATGACGATTGCTGGCGCTAACCAGGTTGAACATGATCGCAATCTGCATGCGTTTTATGTCGCTGCTTCGAAGGCCAATCTCACTATTAATGAATCTAAAACTCAACTTTCCAAGTCTGAAATCTCACTCTTGGGGTATAAGGTTGGGTACCGGTCAGTGCAACCAGATCCGGGCCGGGTACAACCTCTACTGAACTTGCCGTACCCTAAATCAGCAAAGGAATTGAAAAGGTTGATCGGTTTATTTGCGTATTACGCTCGATGGATCTCAAATTATTCAGCCAAAATCAGACCGTTAATCAAAG
>Ga0210059_1006489_pt1 | contig 18740 bp, 11 predicted proteins | sample Ectturendosymbi2_FD_188042 | JGI IMG/M metagenome (GOLD analysis project Ga0210059, IMG submission 188042) | Ecteinascidia turbinata endosymbiont from Florida, USA - Sample 2 (SPAdes) (version 2) | ecosystem: Host-associated > Tunicates > Ascidians > Unclassified | place: Key West, Florida... | reverse complement strand
CAGGCGGTTTCATGTTAGCTCCGGGCAGGCCGGGCTGCAAAAGTGCTGGCCCGTGCCATCTCTACCCCAAACCCAAAAGTGAAATTCTTTTTTTCAGTTGAAACTTGATGTCTTGCCGAATCCGTAGCTGAGGTGGCCGGAGTCACTTTTTCAGCCTCCAAATCCACTCCTCTTCCAAAATTTTTGAAACTGGGTCCGGCAATTTTTCAAATTTGAAAATCCGACTCCTGTTCAGACTCCAGCTACAATCATCAATCCAACCGTAGTTTACCCATGTTTTTACTTAAGGAATGACCACACAGACTTCTGCTACTGTCGAAATTGAAAAGTGACTCCGGATCCGGTTTTTCATAAATTTTTGACTCCAAGTCCGGATCCGAAAGAAAAACAGAGAATCCTTTCGGAGTCGACTCTGGTAATCCGGATCCGGTCCCACCTCTGATCCGTAGATGGTTTGAACACTTCTCTAGCTCTAGCCACTGGCGAGTTATGGAATTACAAAGTTTGGTCAAACAAGTGGGCGCTATGCGTCTGAATGGGTTAATCGCAAATTTTGGACTAGTTTGGAGTAATTTGGGCTGGTTTTGGGCTTGTTTCATAATGATATTGGGCTGTTTTTTAACCAGCATCTGGCAACACCAGTGGTCCGTCAGAAAAGGTTTGAATCAGTCGATTCGTAGAACAAAAGAGCAGAAAACGAGATTGCAGTGTTTAGCTTGAGCGATCAGAAATTTCGCTTGAAGTCAGAAATTTCGCTTGACTAGTCGAGCGAAATTCCTGACCAGGTCAGAAATTTCGCTTGACACCGGATTCAAAAATTTTGGAACAGGAGCGGAGTCGGAGTCTGAAAAAGTGACTCCGGCCACCTTTGCCGCAAACCATACTTGTTTCACATCACCATTTGCTGTGTCGTTGCTTATTGCTGGTCACGGATGCCATTTTTGGGGAATTTGTCCCTAGGTTGGGAATTTCAGCAGCGTTTGGGAAAAATTTGGGAAAAAGGTATCTAGGGATTCTTTAGGGAAATTGTATTTTGTGGGATAAAATTGGGAACAGTCAGTGTGGTCACGCATTTCCATCAATTGGTAATCAGATTCTTGTGATTTAAATGTCAAATCCAGGATCTTCTTCTTGTCTATCTGTTGTAATGTATCTAAATTATAGTCTGATCTCTACGGCAGTGGTGGTGAACCTGTTTACTGTCACGGGCCACATTAATATTGTGCACTATTGCTGGCGGGCCGCAAAAAATCAATTAATTTCATCCAAAAATTCTACCTGTAAATAAATTTGAGGAAGCGTGACTACTTATCATCATCATGGAGCTTCGTTTTGACGCGATGTTGTACTCTAACTTGGGAAACGAAAATTCTTATGCAGGCCATATCAAATGTTCACTCGGGCCGCATTTGGCCGCGGGCCGCAGGTTCCCCACCCCTGCTCTATGGTCACTTGCAACCGAACCAGGTCTTGGGTAGTCTATAGTGTTGCTGAAATTGATGAACTCAGTCGGCAGCGGTTTTTATGTGGGGTTTGTTTGTGATGGGGTACTATTACTAACCAAAAAATCATTAGGGTTGCGTCATCAAGGAAACTGTCACTTGGCCAAATCTACAAGGGACTGTGCAAGTCTGCGAGAACTGGTTGTTAAATTTAAAGGATTGTGAACATGAGAGAAGAAGAGCTGCTCTTGCAATACTTTTATGTTAGTGGTGATGGAAAGACTTAAGTGAAGTTACAGTTTGTTTTTAATATCCCCAAAGGCAGAACATATCTTGATGTTAGATTAGAAGTTGACTATATCTACGGTATTTGGTTATGTAGTAATAGTGTACTGGTATGCATGAGTTTAACTTTAAGAAGGGGTAGGGAGCTTAGCCCCGTGGATGTTGTAATTTGATATTTGTTCATTAAGTTTTTAGTTTAAAAATGCCTTTCTCTTAGCTTTGAGTAGATGAAATCAAATTTCACCACTGTTGCCCCCCTGGAACAATTTTTTGGCCACTCCATGGAAAAATCTATCTGACGCCCATGCTGGTGTATTATGCTGTAATCATATTACGCCTGTCGCCTATACCAGTGTAATGTAAATAATTGCTGCAAATGAGACATCATCAGCTTTATTTGAACCTTCTCCAGCAAATTTCCAGTTTTTGCAAAAATTTTGCAGTGAATGGTTTTGTTGCCACTTCTTGGCATGACGGTTCACCACAGATGGGATGTGGGCAAAGAATTGCACCCATATATAAGTGGTGTGGGATGTGGGCAAAGAATTGCACCCATATATAAGCGGTGTGAACACGCAATAGTAGAGTGATCATGGGTGTAATCTCTGTGAGCTTTGTGCGCTTGTTCGGGCTCTCCGATAGCAGCAGTTGCATCCGTCTGAATTGCAAACTGGTTGGTCAGCCCTTTCCTAAGTGCCAGAAACCCAAAAATGTTCAGTATGCAATAAAACTGTCCCTTGTCGTAGATCACACGAATAAAGCACAGAAACATAAATTTGTTGCAACCACAATGCTGCATTGCCCTGAGCCGACCAAAGAGAGTTGAACCGACAACCATCGGGATACCAGCAATAGAGATTCCCTACTTGACTTGGTTCACTCTGCTGTTACTGATACAAATTCATTGTTAAATGTGGCGTAATCACCATCAAACATGCCTCAACCATTCTGAAATTTCTTGTTGTGCAAATAGCTGCAATGATGAATTAATTCAATTAAATTGGTAAATCAAGAAATTGCCCTGATACTGCTATGAAAAAGGCATTTCCACCCTCATTGCCCCCTTTTTCAAAGGGCAGGCTAGACAATGCCTCTGTCATTTTCCCGCTTTCCAGTGTCCTTGTTGGCTTATACCACATTTTGAAGTGCTAAAAGTTAGGCGAGAATTACACACTGCTTTGTGCAAAATCTAGGGAATTTTTGTGAAATTTTGAGAATTTTGAACTCCTCTTTAGGGAATTTCTAGTCAACATTTGTGGGAATCCTGTTGCTTGCATCAATGGTTGTGTGGATCAGACATACATTACACTGCCATTGCTGCATTGTCACCTTACATCACACCCTCCTGAGCCAGTATGTGGCCCCCATTTTCCAGATATAGCATGGTAGGATCGTTGTAGCTGTTGTGTAGGCGCTGGTATGTGTACATGGGGAGACGTTTGATGTTTTCTACTAGACTGATTTTTCTGTTGAGTTGAATGCATTTTCTGCATCAACCAACAACAGGCATTCACTTTTTTATCTTCGTAACTTTTCCTTACAGCATGTATTGCTGCTTCTATGCAGTCCCATCACCACAGGGGGCTTTAGGGCTTAGCACCCCAAACAAAGCTCCAAGCCACCCTCCAAATTGAAATTTGAAACACTTTAGGTTAGTGGAATTTTTGTCAAATTTGAATGACAAGCCCCCTGCACAAACGTAAAGCCCCCCTATTGAGGATTTTCTGGCAACGGTTCTGCTTCTCAGCTATGCTTGATTCCAGTCTGGCACATGTTTGTACGTAGTGTTCCCACTGCACGGTGCATGATGTCTTTCCTTAGCCGTCCTGCGATTGTTTTGCCACTGATTCAGCATAGGTATTCACTAACACCTACTGCTGGCCTAATGCTGTTGTCGTTTTTCTTTGATGGAACAAGTCTGTGTGCAAGAAGCATTGATATGTGATCATGGGGAATAGTGTCTGCTGCGAGACGCCTGGCAGTGGCATGGGTGGCAATTTCATCAGCCAGCTTTTGCAAATGAGTGCCATATGATTTCGAACAAATCATTTCTCTCCAAGTTTCCATATCAATCTACTGGTCCTCCAGACCCCGATGAGTTTTTTGCACTAGATGCAATTTCATCTTGAGTTATGCTTTCAAAGATGTCCCTCTGAGCCTCTGTTTTGGTTTCAGGCTTATTAGTTATGGCAGATTGTTTTAGTTGGGTGCTTTTCTTTCATCTTGTTTATGATGTCTGTAGTGATGTCATGTTTTCCATCAATGTCATTGGCATTGTCCACAAATGTAAGGGCCTTTTTCACCTGTCCTTTCCAGTTTCTGGTCTGATTTTTTTGTAGTTTTAACTGATTTTTTGAGTCTTGTTTGAATAGCTTCAATTCACACTCCGAGATCAGTTTTTCTATCTTTGTGTGTTTCCACCATTCCATTGTTTTGTCCTGAAAATATTTTATGTGTTCCTTCTTTTCATATTTGGCAGTGGCTATAGATACGCCTGTGGATGTTGAAATTGAAAACTTATTCATACGCCACCTGTGATGTAACAGTAAGAGTAACGTATGACCAGAGTGCAGTAGGCTTGGTAAACGAAGTAAACATAAAAGATAAACCCTAACCGTAAACATAATTGTAGCCCTAAGCTAAGGCTAACCTAACACTAACCTGTGAAGGTAGCACGTAAGCCTGAAAAAAAGTAAAGAAAAAAGTAAAGTTGGAAGGTGACAGTCAAACCGAAAACCATTGGTATAGCAGCCATAACACATAACTGCTGCACCACGAGACCCACAGCATTTAAATGACAAACGGACCCTTTTATTTGAATTGTGTCAGGGCAGGCGTATCCGTAGTCACCTTCTTTTTATTTAGGTGATGGCTTCTGGAGTAGTAGTAGCAATACTTGAAGCATGTTGATTGCTACTGGCTCCCATCTTTTACTGCAGGTAAAGAATTCAATACAAGACGAGACACTTTTGCAATTCAAGTTTTTTTCCATCCCACAATTTTTTCGTATGCCAAATTGAGACTTTTCTGATTTCCTTAATGTCTTTCATCTTGTCCCATGCTATAGGCGTTTCTTTAGCAACTATGGCATAACCATTTTCAATGCGTTATCTCTGCAGTAGTCTTCATCATATACCTAACATTGTTCAAGCATTATTCCGGCGCATATGCGATGGTACTATTATGTGGACCCTCCATCACAAACTAAGGCCTTCCCACCTTTGATGACAATTTCCCCACAAACTTCACATTCACTCATTCTGGATGCCCCAGTGGCTTTTCCATGGGCCGCTTGGCCCTTCGGTGTTTCAGACAGGTAGCTTTAGTTAGTCTACATTATATATTAAAAAGTAATGGTAATGTAGTGTACCTGGTTTTTAATATTCTGCATTTCTGTCAAAGAAGACCATTTTCTATCATGTAAAACATGCACAGTCTTCCTTTAGATGCACATGTATGATTTTTTTATTAGCTTTAGTGTTTTTTAACTTGTGTGATACCCATTAACATTCAAAAGCTGTAGGTTTGCTGCAAGCTGCATGGAATCAGCCAGTTGGAATATGTTTATTTGATTTGCGATGATTCAAACTTGCGCATATCTGTATTCAAGTGACTAGTCATGCACAAATTTAAAAAAATAGGAAATCGATTTCATGTAACATCTTCAGTCCTAAAATCTTAAAGGATACTCTTTACCTTGACCTAATATGTCATCATCAGTGAACTCTAAATACTGCTAGATCATTCAATTTTTGAGGCACCATGTTCATGATTGCAGAAGAAAGCCTGGTTTAATGTGAAAGTGTAATATTCACTACAACTGCCAGTAACCTTCCCCAAATAATTGTGTGGTTTCTATATGCAGTAAAACTAATAACTATAATATAACATAAAAGTGTGATGCCCAGAAATTATGAGAGATAAGTCTGGATGTAAGATTGGTTTCTGAGGTATGTTGACCATAAAAAGACAAATCAATTCAAGAAAAGATTAAGGGAGTGGTAATGCTGAACCCAACCAGAAAAACAATAAGTTAGTGTTGTTGAAAAGATGAAAAATATATACAATATACTTAACAGTAGGTTAAAATAATTTTGTCCTGTGTTGAACGCGGCTTCAGTCATGCTAGGCCAAAAATTTTGCTTAAATCTGGTAAGTGTTGGCAAGGTCACTTAATATAGTCTGGTTTTGGATGCATGACCTGTACTACAGTATGTCACCTGTGCTTATGATTGTTACCAACTTTACTACCAGCCTGTCAGCACAGATACACCGCCAAGACACTGGTTTAAGAATTTAATGGCAATATTTATTACTTCATGCGAATTACATTCTAAAAACATAGCATGCAAGCCAATAAAATGCCACATTTCTCAAACAACCATTAAAAGAAGAATACAAATCACTCATACTGAGCATTTTTCAAACTGATGTCAAGTTTTAATATTTGGAAACCTTAGTTGTATTGTTATGTTTTTGTGGTGAATCTGCAGAAAAAGACACTTAACAAAATTGGAAATGTTGTTTCTCCAACACAGATTGCTGTGTTTAGTGTGCTCTGTTATTCTAGGTTTTTATTTATAACTGTGTACAAGTAACTTGTGGTTGCTACAGTTCTGGCAATTTTAGCAATTATGGATAGAGACTGGAGTTTAAGTGAATGGGACAACTGGTGGAAAAGTACAGGTGCCCGACCAGATGAAGAAACAGTTGATAGTAGCCATCATCATCATGGTGATGAATTTGAAGGTGAAGATGATTGTTACGCACCTAGGGTTAGTGATATGTTGAAAAAACACCGACGTTTTGTCTTTGAAGAGGGCCAAAGCAATCGCGTATTTTTAACGTTCTGTGGGAACTCTCTGGATTTGAAATGGCTTGCACAGGAAGGTCAGGAGGTTGTGGGAAACGACTTCTCAGCCTACGCTTTGGAAGGTTTCCTAAAAGAGCACGGTCTAGAGTATGATACCTCAACCGTGGATCCGTTTACGGTCTACAAAGTAAGATCAACCCACTTAACATTGTTTGCTGGAGATTTCTACAAAATATCCGCAGATATTTGTGGGGGGAAGTTCGATGCGATTTGGGACACTGGATCATTTCAATCTTGTGCTGTGAGCGATAGAAAAACCTACGCGCGGACAGCAGCTTCACTGATGAAACTAAAATGCAATTACCTTCTGAGCATTACAGATTTTGGTCACAAGCGCACATGGAAAGGTCCACCATATCTGATAACAGATGAAATAGTCGAAGAAACGTTTGGCGACTGCATGTCATGGAAATTATTGGATCAGGGTGCTTGGGGTCCTTACACAGAACGTATTATCTTGCTTCAGTTGAAGGATTAACATTTAACAGTGATTTTTTTGCATTGATTAACGTCATTCTATGCTGCTGCGCTTTGCGGTTTTTTGAGACATTCTCCATTGTTACAGTATTAATCATGTTCTAAATAAATCATGTTCCAAATAAAACAATTGTTTTTTACCAAAATTGATTTGAAAGTCACTGTTACTCGACTTAACGTTGCCTGCCATTGTTTGCAAAGATTTACACACCTTTGTGAAATATACGCTCGTATTGTACGAAGGTACATTTTGCTTACTGTATTCATACAAGTAAGTTGCAAATGTTACTGAATTGCGGTTGTTAAAGAGATAAAAGAAGACGCACTGCGGCAGACTCGTGCACGCTAGTAGTTTCCATAAAAATAGATTTGTTAAAGCTTAAAGGTAAAAGCACTAAGCTTTCTCTATGCTTTCGAGGAATCAGCCGACCGCGCCCTGCTTTCATCTTTTTGCGATGATTCAAACTTGCACATATCTATATTGAAGTACTGTATGTACTCTCCACTATGGGGGTAAGCAAGGAATCGATCAGCAAATTACGGTCCATGAGCAACGCAAACATTTGCTGAAGGTTACGCTGCAGCAAAAAGGTTGAAAAACACTGCTCTAAGGTAATTCTTGTACAGTTGTTAATTATGTTGATTTTTCATCCGCCTTATTTGAAATTTTTGCTCTAAAACCCTGCGCAAAATCCTATAGCAAACTTCAATGCCTGTGTATCTAGGGGTGTAATTCTAAAAGATGAAGCGTGGGAAGACACTCAAAAAAATACTAAACAACATCGTTTTCCATTTCCAACAGCTCTTAAAACGATTTTTTATATCAGTATTTAATGTATAGCAATAGCTATGCACTGAAGATGATAACAGTTGTTATCGAAACGTTTGCAAGATGTCAGTTGTATCGTTTGCTTTGGCCGTAGTATTTAATGTAGTATTCACTTTCATTACACTACAAACGAAAACTTTCGCATGAGATAGCTTGACATGTATGCTAAGTATGGAAGCTACACACAGGAAATCTGAATAAAAATAAACATTTTTAAGCCAGGCATGGGCACAATTAGGTGGGGAACAGGAGGAACACGGGGGACGTGCCCCCCACTTCTTTCAGACGGTGGGGATATACTATGCCATGTCCCCCTACATTTTTCTCTGTAGGACAGTTTCGTTATTGGAGAGGTTTCAAAAATAAAACCGACGTTTATCGCGTTTTGTGAGAAGAGCTTTTGTTGCACATACCCAGGGCTACCATACCGTCCTTATTTCTAAGATTTGGCCTTGTTTTTAGGTACTAAATCTTAGAAAATATTATGGTTCTTTTTTCTATGAAATGTCCTTAGGTGTGACTTGCGTCCTTATTTTATTTTTTCTTATTTTCTATAGTGTAACAATTTTAAATAAGCAATTACTAATAGACATACAGACTATTTCTATCTCATTGCAAACATTTTGTGATCAAGGTTTTGCGACGTCAAAAAAGTATTATAATCTTGCAGCACAGACATGTAACGCATTTTTTCAGGCGTTGTTTGCACTGCAAGCTGTCTATTCTGGTTAGGTTTCGTAAGAAAGCTGGTTTTTGGTTAGGTTTCTTAGGAAAGCGAAGGTTTAGCATTTAATTTGTTGAAAAAATAAACAAACAAAGCATGTTGATTACACAAGAAGGAAGTCGTGAACATTAAATTGCTGAAGGAAATGGTGCCTGGACAGTGGCGTAAGCAGAAAATCTTCATGGGGGAGTTGCATTCAGTGGCGTATTGTGTCATTTGCATGGGTGTTGGAACCTTTTTCAAAGTGGTGGGGGGGCATAAGTGCACGTCAAAAACGATATAAAATTTTTGTGGTTTGAATTGGCACCTGTGGCGTCACAAGCATTGAAACATGATGTCATTACCTATACACCGTATGGAAGTCTAATTTCCACTATATTATACAAAATTACACCACTATGAAAACGTATCGGTGAACCACATGAATTCAAATTTGCTGCTGCAGGGGCGACCCAGGTCAACAGCGTCACTCAGGCTCGTCATACGATTTACTCTGACTGCATAAAACCGTTCGACGCTTGCATCACTAAATTTCCATTTGCTCTTATAGTGGACACATTAGTGCTTTAATGTTTTGTGCATTCTTACTGCGTAATTCCCAGTAATATTCCATTCGTGATTCAACGCGATGTACTTGTTTACGAACAGTTCGACCGTCGACATGACAGCTTGCAAACCTACATAACCGCTGTCGGTCGCTGTTTCCTGTGGCGCATTCGAACCCCTAACGCTTTTGTTTGTCGTCATTCTAATTCCGACTCTACATCGAACCGTTACGTTACGTGTTTCTGACTTCACGCTCAAGTGTATTGGTGTTTTTTTTGTTGTGTATCTGAATATAATCGAAAGAAGCAGTCAACTTAGAGTACTACTGGAGAGTTATTTGTGAACAAAGTGGTGAGAGCCTTTTGACTTGCCTTGCTTTGGCTTGGCAACTTCAAGACGTCAGGTTGCTTAGTTGGGAGACCGACCTGTGCTCCTACAACAACTAAGTTGACCCCTCAAGTAGTAGGGACCCCTACAACAACCTACAACCCCAGTCCCTACACTCTCATTCTGGCTAGCATTATTATTGCTCTGTGACGTTAGTTACGTAACAATAAATAAGAAATTCTCATGATGACTTCTCCATTGTTGAGTAACGTACGTCATAGAGCAGTGATAACGCCAGTAAGCCTTCCGCTTACTAGGCTCCAGGCGTGCAACCAGGGGGGGCATTTGGGGCATCTGCCACCCCGAAATTTTCAAAATATTGCATATCAATTTTGACATTTGTAGAAACTTTTAAAGAATAAAGATGAAATTTTATATTTTAATCATTTTTAAGAAACCTTATTGGAATTTTTCTTTGTCTTGTTCGTTAATTATTATCTCCATACAAGATTTATCTTGAGACAGGTTATCTGATCGAAAATTTCGTAAATGATTGGTATTCAACCACAAATATGCTAGAAGTGTCAACTTGAGAGATAGTTTGAAATGTTCGAATTTTAAGGCATTTTTTACCTATTTGTTCGTGTACTATTTTGTCTTACAGGCCTCAATTTGCCCTCATCAAACTCATTATAACATTAGGGTACTATTGAACCGTGCAAATGCTGAAACTTTCAAATTGATAAGAGAAATCTTGACATAGCAGTTAGTGCCTCGTCAAACCGCTTGTTCTACGACCTTTTGATTATTATTTTTGTGAGGGGCAAAGCGGATCACCATTATTAACGTAGTACATTTCTTAAAAAAGTGTTGTTTAGCTACATTTTCGCTTCGAAACCTGATAGTTTTTAACTAAATTCAGGTTGAGGACTGTTTCACGTTTTAGTGTCTTTTTGGGTTGATCCCAGTACCACGACTTGGGAAAAGGGTTTACTACAGTGTCATATGAGCGCTAGTCAAGTGTTGAACGCATCTACCTACTATAGACCACTTCGGCTCCAAATGAAGCTTTACAAGACCCTAACCTTTGCAACCAGTGCAAGTTCTGAAAGCTCATAGCCCAAAACGCGGTTCTAAAAGCTTTCACACAACTCATGGATGTCAGAAAAAGCCTTTTGCCCCAAACACACCTGATCCGTTATGCGCCAAAGGCACAAGACACCTAATCCGTTTTGCCCGAGTAGGCAGCATTCAAAGATCCCCTCACCCTTGACATAGGCTATCTTTCAAGTTTGGGTTCTTCATTTGTGATAGAAATTCAAGCACACGCTAGAAGAATAGGGCTGGAACGAATTTGCTAAAACCAGACGGAATTTAGGCTGGTTTACTACTGTAGTAGCCTATACATCTGTCACACTAAAGCTCTAGTTGGGTACAGAACCAGGTGTTTGTATGAGAATACAAGATTTTACTCTGTCCTGATCATTCGTTCTGCATCTTGATTGAAACTGAAAAGTTCTCATTTTCGGAAATGTTGCGAAAAGAACTTTTATCTGTGTCTCAGGCTTATGCAGAATCACATGGAATATTGTCAACTTCAGCAAAACTGTTGTATGACGTTTAAGGCTAAGAGTGCAAAAAGCACAGTCACCCCATTACTGACACATGGGTGGTAAAAATCTAAAATCTGTTAACCAATACAAATATCTGGGAGCTGTACTGGATACTGAGCTCCCAAATGACAAAGACATTCAGAGACAACTGCGATAAAAATATTGTGCAGCAAACAAGCTGCGAGCGTCTTCTCCCGATGTTCAAATGCAGTTAAAAATGTACTTTTTCATTCCTTCTGTACGCCCATGTATGCATCACAATTATGGTGGAATTGCAGAAAGTCATGCATGAAAAGATTGCGTGTGGCCTATATTTTGGATGCAGAGCTCTATACAACCTGCCCTGGAGAGCAAGTGTTTGTAGTCATGACTCATCAGGTTCAATGTAACATTCCTACATTTGAAGCCGTTTTAAGAAAAACTATGCACTTGTTTCTCGAAAGATGCAGAAGGTCTGATAACCTAATAGTTGCCTGCTTTGATGCAGTCAGATTGTTTATAATCTTCATTATTCTTTGAACACTACAGTACAAGCGCATTTTACTTTGTGACTGAGTGTTCGGACATTGCAGTGTTTTTCGTTTGAGGGTGTGCATGTCACAATGCATTCGTGCTTTACCTGGGCTTGACCAGTTTAGGAATTAGCGTTCCACTCTGCAGTAGTGCTGTACCAAGTGAAGAGATATTGTTAAGAATGCGTCTGTAAACCTGAGGTTCGGCCTCCAACGCCGTTACAAAACGTTCTGTTAAGTAAGTTTCTGTAGCCCGGGGTCAAACGAAATTTCTGACCTATTATTTTTTGTCAGTTATTTTGCTTCTCAGAGTAAAGGAATAAAGTTTGGCGATTACTTTTTTGATGTGTGTTGTGTAAATTAAACTTTTTGGTAAGATGTCAGATACCCACAACAAGCTGCAGTACGGGAATAAGTAAAACCAGTGAAAAATATTTGACTTAATCTTAGACTTCAATTCTTTTTCTCACTGTAACATAAACCCTAACCCGACACACTTACCTAAACATCAAATGCTAAACACTAATCATCAGTTTTCTCAGCGTATTTGATATGTTGAATGTTGCTCTGTACATGCGCATATGGCGTGAAGTCAGAAATTTCGTTTGATACCAGCGATTCAGTCTCCAACGCTGTTGTAAAACGTTCTATTTTGTCTGTGTGTAGCGTTGTGCAGAATGTGTGTGTTTGTATACTATGGACTTCGTGTCTGCGGGTATAAATACATTATTATCTGTGACCGTTTACGAAAAAGTTGTACCACGGTTGAATAAGCACGATGACATCATCGAATGAAATTTCATGAAAATTGCTCCCCCCCGAAATGAAGAGCTGGTTGCGCTCCTGCTAGGCTCATTCATATTAGCCCGAGTTGCTGGACACTTTATCGTTTGTTTCAAATTAATCTCGAAACGGGAACTGTCCACTGGATTGGACTTCAAATCCAATGTTCTAAATCCATTGCTTCAAAATACATTCAGTCTGATATGAATTATATTTGAAAAAATACTTAATCGCATAGGGTAGCTCGGGTTCTAATGGATGAGACCGAAAGTGCGAGCGAACGAAGTCAAGAGAACGCCTGCTACGAACGATATTTTTTTATGGCAGTGGGTACGGATACGCCTGTGGATCTTGAAATTAGAAAACTTATTCATACGCCACCTGTGACGTAACAGTAACACACGAAGAGAGTGCAGCAGGCTTGGTAAAAACGAACTAAAGGTTGTAGACATAGGCGTACGAGGCGGGGCCGGCAGCCCCCCCGGTTTGAAAAATTTCAGGGCAAACGCTGTTTTCAGGGCAAGCCAAATATCCTCAAAAGTCCTGAATGATAAAAAATATTTTAATACAGTGAAAAAATCAGGGCAACTATGTTTTTTAGAGCAAGCACAAAGTTGCTCAGAAATCCTGAATGATAAAAAATATATTCAATACAGCGAAAAATATCAGAGCAAACTCTGTTTCTCAGAATTCCACTTTCCAGTTTAGTAAACGACTGTACATGGTTTCTTTATTCGAATGGTAACAATGTTACGACAGAACATCGTACAATACTGTACATCAGGGGTCACCAACCTTTCTGCAACTGAGAGCTACTTCTTGGTACAGATCCATGCGCAGGGCGACCACTTTGATAGACATAAAATTTGAAAAAATCACACTTCTGAAATAAAATTTTACTCAATTTGTCTTCAATCATGTTATCATTAATAAAAATTAAATATATTATTCATCAATGTGAAGACACTGATCATGTTTATGCTATTGTCAGAACAAGCCCGCGGGCGACCTGTTGCCCGTGGGCACCATGTTGGTGAGCCCTACTGTACATGGTTCAATCACAGTATACGAATACGATACAATATGTATAGTGACACTGGCACATGCAGTTTGAGCTGGATTACGGAGTCGTATGGAGTCCGAGGTTTTTGGGTGGAGTCGAAGTCGTTTTTTTGTCCGACACCGAGTCCGGATGTTCAACTGGATCATTTTTTACATTAGACTCCTTAATCGGGAATTCCTGTTGAAATGGTACAATTTCTTTTGAAACTGAGAATTCTTGTTGTGCACCACGATTTCCATTGACTTTAACAGCCAAATTTCATTCCCTTTATGTTGAGGAGTCGGAGTCGGAAATTTTGGAAAGGCGGAGTCGGGGAGTGGGAGTCGGAAATTGTTGGAAAGGTCGGATATTTTACCTCCGACTCCGCAACCCTGATTTTGAGGGCGGTCTTGATTTCCCGAGGTGCAATCTTCAGTAGAAGCGGGCCGCACGGACGTGCAGATTGCTTGGCCCCTTTGAGTGCGCGTCTTTAAGTGCCTTGCTCAAACGCACAGCAACGATAACACAGGCAGGTGTAAGGAGTGAGACTCTTCGATCCGGGACCATCGCTTTTAACCACTGCGTTGCGCCATCGAAGTGGTTCACATATTTGAATCAGTAAAGGCAATTACCGTAAAGTTTCTTGTCTGGGAGAACACAACACGCAAGGAACTTCACCCCCTTGAGTTAACAAGCAAGGTAACTACAGAATTTGCCTATGATGGCAGCTCCAGGGGATTACATAAAGAACGTTATTGCCGAATTGACCTTATAAGCGAATTGAAATGCAGGTAAAAGATGCCATCGGAACCGAACAAAATGTAACGTTATAGGCGAATTGACGTTACAGATGAAGCCGTTATAAATGAATTCAACTGTATAGAACAGATTTACAAGAGGTTTCAGGCCCCATTCGGATTAAACTAAAAAAGTTAGTTTCAGAGCAAATTGTTTATTTTTAGGGCAAATTTTTATTTTCAAAGCAAATTTTACGCCCCCCCCCAGTAAAATGCCTTCCCGTACGTCTACGATAAAAGATAAACCTTAACCCTTACCTAACACTAACCCCCTAAACTTAACACCTAAGCCTGAAAAAAGGTTAAGAAAAAAAAGCTGAAAGTCGAACCGAAAACCGTTGGCATAGCAGCCATAATGCATAACCCTTAGGCCACGAGATCCACCCAGTTTGAATGACAAACTGACTCTTTTATTTGAATTACGTCACGACAGGCGTATCCGTAGTCACTTCCTTCTTTTATTCATCAGGTCACCTGCAACATGTACGCGAAAGGCCAGACATGAAACGAAAATATATGAACAGTGACAAGACCCAAAGAAAAGAGCCCGAGTTAACAACTTAGTGAAGTGGGACCGGACCTTGCGTTGGGGCGCAAATATACAAAGCAAGCAAACTCGCGTTCTCCGGTATAAATCGTAATCGAAGACTCGGGCTAAGCCCGTGTGCCGAAGTCGCCGTTGGGATGTTAAAAACACCGAGAACACAGCTTAAAAACGGGCAAAGATGACACAGCATTGATACCTGTCTTTAACACATTCAAAATCACAACTTTTGCACATCTTGAACATAGAAGTAACATAACTGATTACTAATTCTACAACCGCATCAGATACCGGAATGTAAAGGCAAGACAAAACATATGTAGCAACTAGCACAGTGGTTTTCAACCGTTTTCATGCAGCGACCCATTTTGCAAACCAATTTAACCTAACGACTCCCTTCCGACAATTTCGAGTCAGGCATATGTAATGCAGTTGCATTTGCACAATTAGGAAATCACTGTGACTAATGTTGAACAAAGATTCATAAAATTCATACACATGGCAGCATCAGTGAGAGAGACCCGTGCCGTATACAAATCACTCCACAGCACAACTTACTGAAAAATAGAAAAACTCTTTAGCTACCGCGTTCAGATATCTAATTTACAAACACAGCACATTCTTACGTCGCAAAGTTATTCGTGCTTTGCCAAGCGCAACAGTACTATGTACTGCAACGGTCACAATCACACTCAAAATTTGTAATGTTCATAATCGCACTTAAAACAATTTTGAATGGAAAAAGTAGGCTATCATTTTTGCCAAGTGATTCTATTATTTTGGTTACGACAACAAATGGTCCCACATACCAAATACAAAACAAAGTAATTATGAATATTTTTATCAGAAGCTCTCGCGACCGCCAGAAAAAAGGCAAACGGCCACCATGGGGCCGCGACTCCCGGGTTGAAAACCACTGAACTAGCCAAGTTGTCTGTAAGGATGCCAACTGTGTTGCCAACGCAGAAATAAATTGTAGATGTTTAGTGTTACCAATGCAAAAACAAAAACACAATTGAAATTGATCTGTCCATTATTACATTTTGCGTATAAGATTCAGCAAAATTTCACTATTTAGAATGGTATTAAAACGCTTAAAATCACACCGATTTTGTAATGGTGTGGCACGAACTTTTTCCTACACACAAGCATGGGTGTCGGAAAGGGGGAGGGATTTGAAAATTTCGTCAAAAAAGACTCTTTTCCTAGTTTCGAGTAGTAAAAAACAAATTTCACCACATTAGCCCCCCCTTAGAAAAAATTTTGGAAAAAGCCACTAGTGTCCCTCTTGGAAAAAATACTTCTGATGCCTATGTACACAAGCATGTAAAATTACACCATTTTTAAAAAAATTGTGTAGTATTTCACCATCTGGCAACACTGTTCAACAACACCAATGCGGTAAGCATGCCATAGCAGGGTGAAAGACTGTGCACCGCGTATTCTGCCAAACAATTACGAAATCCTGCGGCCCCCCTGGTTCCACCACCTATGGTCATTTGTATTTGGTGTGCGTTGTTTGTGACGCCAGATTCATGTTTTCCAAACCAACGTTTTGGCGAAGTTTGCGCTGATCAGCCATAGCAGACAAAACAAAGACAATTGTTTTGGATAAAGAGAACTATCGCAGAACACTATCTCAAACATGCGCAGTGGGCGAAAGGTCTGCAAAAAGTGGTAAGATGGTTACTGGATGCAGACGATCATCCAGATTCTCACCAAAATTCAATTACAGTATTACTTTTTGGCCCATTTACAATGTTCCTTGAAATTTGCATGCAAATCCATTCCGTGGTATTTGCAATTGCATTAAGTCGACAAATGTACAACCAACAAGCATGCGAAAACAATTAATTCCCTTTGTGCAGGTAATGAAGTTTTTGTAAAATATCAAGCTCAAGGGTTTTTTTAACCCCAAACCCCCCTTTGCGTACGCCCTTGTTCCTGGAGATAAATAGGCAAACATATGATCTGACGTTAGTCGTGCAAACAGAAACAATTGTTTCATTTTAGGAATTAAAATCAGATTTTCCTTATCCGTCCTTATTTTTTGTTCTAGATCTACATTAGCCCTGCACATACCCAAGTTGATGTTGAAACAGAGTTTAGTGTAGTATCACTGATTCTGATATTTTTACAAATTTTAGCTTCGATGAAATGATTTTTAGTATTTTGCAAATTTCTAGAGACCGCTACTTCTGTCCGGCACTTTTCCTTGTGTGGTATACTGTAAGGAAGGTTACTTGAAACAATGATCAAGAGTTCAATAGCTGCACGTATGAAAGACCACAGTGCAGCCATGATTTGTTTCATGCAGAAATGTAACTGGCTTTGCTGTACCGTTGATAGCCACGTATTCAGAAACAGATAGGGTAAAATTTAAAGATGCATGTTTGTAATGTTAGAAAGTTACATTTTCAGGCAAATCTCTGCAAAGTTTTTGCCGAATACAAAAAGCAGCACTGTTGTGGAGACTTAGTTTCATGATGGCTAATTTGTTCATGAAGTCTAGCAGAATTATTATTTTATACGTGTGTAAACAAGCTATTCTTGTGATTAACAGAAGTGTCAATTAAGAGCCTATCGGTATTTGTCGGCTAATCTTGAATGTTGCCATTACTCATTGCCAAGTTCGTGACTTTTGCTTGTAACAGCAGATGCCGATATATGCGATCACGCTGTACGTTTGTCAAAGTTTGGAATGCTGATCATGTTGCTGAACTATAGTACCGTGCCATAATATCAATTTTCAACTGTTAGAAAATAACCGAAAGGAACAGTCGGAATCAAGACGACGTCAATGACAGACGACGTCCTTGATTGGCCCTCGCGAACAAAATTTTAATTTCTTAGCTGCGCTACTGGTACCGTGTCCAGTAACAAACTTAAGATATTTATTTGTAAATTATCTGTAAAGATAAAGCGAAGCATGGTTGGTGTTGCTTTCAAGACTCCTCTGCAAACAAGACTAGGAATCTGTATGTATAAAACTTCACTTCTGAATCGACTGACCATAATTGTTCAGGAAGCTGCCCTTCCCCCACATTCTACAACAAAATTGCGCCCAATGAAGTCTGTTCACAGGCGTTCCCGCCCCACTACACCCCTGGGTGTATCAATCATGTTTATAAGCAGGTTCTCCACAAAACTCTCCGTTAATTTGGCCATTCATATCACAACTTTACTACAAGAAATGCTGTCGAGGAACACTCAGCCTTGGAAGTTTTTAAGCCATCGGCGTTTTAAACGTCCTTCTGACAAAATATAACGCTAAAATTAACGAAATCTGCATCAGTTTACTTAGTGCATCCAACGACGTTGTATTTCCTTAAGGCTTAAGCTGATAATATTGAAAAAAGAATGTTTTTTCACGCAAAGTAATTTTGTACGCATATGTTTACACCAACCTCAATTGCTTTGTATTGGTAACATGAGTTGTTCAGATCGTAACACCGCACGTAAAATCTTAACGTTGCTTTATTTTGATGTACATGCAGTTTACCCTGTAATCTGTTGCAATATTTTATGTGATGCTAGTTACACTGGTTCTTTTCATGAAGTGTTTTTGCTGCTGCACTCTTTTTACGGAAAGAAAGTAGAAACTTACTGTATATTTTGTTTTTCCTTTGCATTTAATCATGAGCTTACGGCGTATGAAAATGGAGTGGCAAGCAAACCCGTTTCGCAGAATGTGAGGTACAGTGTGCTCTTCGGCTTTGATATGAAACCGACATGTAACATAAAACATTAGTCACAAAACAGCGAGCACACAACGTAAAAAATGTATTGCTTTTACACCAGAGCGACGATAAGCAAGAGCAGGGGTCTCCAAACTTTTTTGTTCGAGGGCCACATAAGCTGTTACTCAACAGTCCGAGGGCCACATAAGCTGTTACTCAACAGTCCGAGGGCCGGACATCTTACAAAATGTGATTGTTTCAGGAAA
>Ga0210059_1006488_pt1 | contig 18740 bp, 17 predicted proteins | sample Ectturendosymbi2_FD_188042 | JGI IMG/M metagenome (GOLD analysis project Ga0210059, IMG submission 188042) | Ecteinascidia turbinata endosymbiont from Florida, USA - Sample 2 (SPAdes) (version 2) | ecosystem: Host-associated > Tunicates > Ascidians > Unclassified | place: Key West, Florida... | reverse complement strand
ATGATTGGTCGAAAACGAAGATGACGCTTCGAGACGCAAGTTTTAGCCAGTGGGATTCGAGAAGACCAGATCGACCGTGAATTTCCTACCAGATGGAAATCCCCGACGAGTTAACACAACCGGGACGATCTGAGCCAGACAAACAGTCTTCATTTGACTACTAAAGGAGTAGCAGCAAGTTAAGTCGTGGGCTTACCCAACTTAACTTGAAAGACCAGCTATGGGCTTACCAAGCTTGACCAGTCTACAGGTAGTCTGTTAGACTGAGAATTGTCGAAATTGTGGCAGTATGGGCTACTCTCTCTTCCCTATGAAAGAATTGAACTCATGTTAAACCCCTGTTGTTTGCAGTAACATTTGTTACGTGCTTTAATCCATAATACTTGCATTAACCCCTGTTGTTTGAAATCGTTTTTGATAAATGTGAGAATAAATGCGCAGTGCTTAAAGCTGACTTAATAAAACCATGAGTGAATACAATTTTGTCTTGTGTTAAAACTGAGCGCAAAGTCGAACGATAAAGGGCGGGTCCAGGTTTCTTAATTGTAAATTTGGGCGTGCCTAGGACATGTTCCTACTTAATTAACCAGTGCTCCCGAGGAACTGTTCTAAATAACTAACTTGAATGTTACAAATTGGTGCCACATCGTTCGGCTTTTTCTTTCAATGGGGGTGAGAGTGAAGCCACTCAAAATCTTTTCGTGTCTTTACCTAATAACCTGCCATGCTCTGGGAGATGTAACTTAGAACAGAAAGATAGGAAACCTAGACAGAACAGAGTCTTGTATGTTGAAAACAGAGACAGAATAGGCGTGACTTGCAAATGGAGTATAAAGTCACTAGAACAGACGACTAATAGAAAGGTTTGCAATAAAACAAAAACCTGTGGTAAGTTTGTGAATTTCTATTTTGTTTTTCAGATTTCTGTAGATATAAAAAGTAACAAGCATTAGTAAAAATGTCGACAGATGCACATGAAAGATGCTCTAAAGCAATACGATCTTTGCGCTTTAACTGGATTCAAAATCCAGAAGTAATATTGAATGAAAAACTACAAATCGTTGGTCTAAATTCTGATTATCTTAAAAATGATCCTGAATTATTTGAAGTATTTCGGAGAAAGCTGTATAGAAGGCTAAACAAACGATATCACGGACTATTAGATTTCATAATTCCTGCTTATTTCCTTTGGCAAATAAAAATTATGTGGATCATGTTGAAGTGTAAATCGAGAAATAAAAACACTTATGAGCAGACAAGAAAGGCCATTACAATACTACAGCTAAGAAAACTACCCACTTATGGAAATGTTGTTGAAAAACGTGTTGTTGATACAATACCCAAACAATCAAAAAATAATGATTTTGCTTGTAAACCCCCTAGGGATTTGGCACCAATAGTTAAAGAAAATAAGGTACTCAAAACAGTTGGAGTATTGCAGAAGACCAGGTTTACGTGGAAAAGAAGCCCTATAAAAGTATTCATAGAAATATTAAGAGTTGTTGGATTACAATTGGTTGTTTTCAAAGAAGATTCTATTTTGTTCCGTAAACTTAAATATCGTCTTGGTAGAAAATTTCAAGTAGGAGAATTTTATAAATATCATACATTAATTGGATTAATAAATCAAAATGACTTTCAGTGGCAAATTGATACTATTTGGGAGATGTTATTCAATATAAAACTAGGAGAAGAATGCTATGGGTTATTAGAATTATTGTTACAAGCTGAGAATGTTGCTAGAGACGAATAAAGTAGTTGTTAATCCACTGTGTGTTCTTTAAAGTATTTTAGCGTCTTAATTTACTTTGCATATTGCTTAATTTGAAAATGGATTGAGTTGTGATATAGAGCTGTTGATATTTGTGAAAAAGATATTTTTGTATGTTCTTAGAACCCTGCTTTCTGTCGTTGTAATTTCTGAGCTTGTAAATTTATCATTGTTAGCTTCGATTGTCATAGGATTAAGAGATAATATCATACGTAACGATAAAAATGACTGCTGCACATGCAGAGTGTTCCAAAGTTCTGCGAAGTCTGCGTTTTGATTGGATTCAAGATCCAGTGGTAGTCTTGGACGAAAACTTAAAAACAGTTGGTTTTACAGCGGAATATTTGAAAACAGATATTGAACTATTTAAGGTTATTCATGACAAATTATATCGAAAGATGGGAAGAAAGTATCGTCCGATTCTAGATTTTCTGGTACCAGCTCACTTTATATGGAAAATAAACACTATGTGGACTCTGTTAAATATACACCATGATATGAAAATACGTATAATCAAATACAAAACGCTATCCTACCATATTAATCTAATGATGAGTACAATTATAAACGTGTTTTGTGAAAGCGTTGGTATTAACAAGCTACCACCATTGTTTGAAGATAATTAGTTATCTCTTTGTTCACATGCTTGTAGAAATTTTGTGTATTTCTCAAACTTGAAGTAAAGGAACAATGGGAGGTCAGGTTAAAATTGCTGCGAAAAACGAGCAACATGTTAAAGAAGAAGTTAATTCCAAGACAACAGTTTTTGAATGCCTGGTTGAAACACCGATTGTTCTCACAACACATGAACAATTAGGGCCTTACCGATGCGTCCGTAGTCTGTCTGTAGATGTTGAAAAAATAGAGCAGAAAAATATATTAAAAATTTTGCGCTATGTACGTTTCAACTTGGGTAATCCGCTTCCGATTTTGAGAACCAAGTTGTACAAATTAAATTTGGATTTGACTATTTTTACAAAACATTCACGGTTGTTCATGAAGTTACAACATCGATTTATGATGTGCTTCGCCATTCTGAATATTGTAAATATGCACTTTTGATCATGAAGATGAGCAGATATGACTTTGTGTGGCAGATTGAAATAATGTGCGATATATTGGAAAACACTAAGCATCAGGGAACTTATCCTTTACTGGAAGACTTAATTAACAACCGGATTTAGAAATATATAAATTGTGTTACAGTCATAGAAGTTTCAGAAGTATGTCACTGTGTTATTTACTTAGATATGATGCTGTATATATGCTCAAGCCATCAATATGCCAACTTTCGTTTGAAGAAATGTCGCGACAATTTATAATACAACTTGAACGTGATAATTGCACGCATTTTAGTGAAAATGCTTATCCGTGTGTTCAGTTTAAAAGAGTACAACCTGATTTGGTTTGTGTCTTTGTCACTGTACAGGACTTTTTGTATATGACTATAAAGAAAGAAACGGCTGGCATCAAGCTAATTTGCCAATCTTATTGTTCTACCAGCTGCCGACTCAATGTCAAATGAAAACAGCCGCCTACTGGCAACAATTTTACGATGATTTCGTAGTATGAGTGAAATTGAAACGAAGTAACGTTATAAATATTTATGTGATTTGAGTGAAAGTGACCATTAAAAGACAAAAGGGTAATGCCCAGTGTAGTATTCCTAGATAGGGCGTGTTCATAATTAACTGTTGAAATTTGTGATTTTACTTACCACGATAAAAGCACCTAAGCCAGTGTTTCTCAACCCCGAGTCCGCAGAAGGCTCTGGCTGAGTCCTCAAGCACCAGGGGCAACCACGCTTGCTGTAATGCTCTCAGACAATAATAACTTTGCTGTTTCAGATCACGTTCATACTTTTGAGGTAGTGTGGTCAGTAGCCTAAGCTTAAAATTGTTATCTAAAGTGCAGTTTGTTTTTGCCGTCTTTGTTTATAATTGCTAAACGAAAGCAGGCGATTGCGTATAATGACTACTACTTGAAACTTGGATTTACTTCAGTCATGGTAAACGGTGAAATCCGGCCACAGTTCGTGTTATGCTTAGAAGTCCTTGCTCACGGATCTTTCAAGGAAGCTTAACCATCGAGTAAAAGCATGTAAAATACGTTGGCGAAATCCTTGAGCTTTTTAAAGAGAAAAAAACACCAGGTAACCTGAAGTCTATCTTCCATAGTAAAGCAATGCATGCTTCTTTTACTGTTTCTTGGGAAAATCCAAGAGCAAAAGCACCTCGTACAGCAGGAGAGAGCTTGGTCAAACCAGCAGCCGTGAAAATAGCCAAGATAATGTGCAGTGAGGCCGTAGCTCAGGGGTGTGCAACCAAGCAGCACTGCCGGGCCATATGAACGTATAACCAAATTGGACCACGGGCCACAACTGCATGTGTCAAGCTCTGCAGGTTAGACAAATCGCGCCTACTGAAGATTGGCAGTACTCTTAACCAGCGTTCTCTGTGTGTTTGTTTGATTAAATCACTATTGTTTCACAAGGTGTGGACAGCACCGGGGTTCAGGGTTAGTCAGAGCTGCGGTTGGGCACTGAGCCTGATAAGAGTTATGTCGATATTTCGCTAGTTAAAACTAGTTGGGCTTTTCTAACTTAACCAGGCGCCAGTGAAGCCTCGCGCTGGGCCACGATCTGCGAACCCGATAACACGCCTGATACTTCCTTCAGGACAGCGACATGACATTGAGATTTACCACCGTAATGCTTGCTTGTGGAGCAATGGGGTCTGGAAAAAGTGAATACCAGGTGCGGGTAAACTGGCGTGGTCATAAGGGTAGGTAAACAGCACACTATTTTTTCCTTAATAAAATTTAAGTTTGGACCTTCCCGTGGGCCAAAAGTGGCCCGTGGGCTAAGAGTCTAAGAGTTGCACTCTCCTGTCGTATCTAATAAGTTACCTATGCTTTTTTCAAACAACACCATCAAGTGGCTCATCCAAGAAGTCGCAGTTAATATTCTCAAATAAACTATTGGTGCTGCAAAGCGAAGTGGAAATCTTAATTCAGAGTTAGGCGAGACTACAGCTTGAGGAAACTATGCACAGTTCATGGTGTTCGTGCGATACCGTGCGCCTGAGGACTTCGTGGAACATTTTTCTTTTGCTGTCCACTTGCCAAACATACTACAAGAAAAGATATGTTTAAGAAAGTAGATTCCTTCACTAAGTAACATCAACTTTCGCGAACTCACTGCGTGTCTGTTTGTGCCGGTGGTGCTTCGGGCATGATAAGAATGAAAAAGACTTTATTGTTTTATGAAAAAGGAAAAATAAGATATTTAGGTAGCTATTGTCTTCTTCGCCGAGAAAAAATCAGACAGCGAAGGAATTTAGAAGATCTGACAGTTTTTAAATGATGTGGGAAAGAACACACTGGACATTGGTGAGAAAGAAAACACTGGCGAGATGGGTGAAGAACACACTGGACGTTTGTTTCATTTGAACATCCGTTGGTTCATGAGGAAAGGTTCTGGAGACAGTTGCCCACACAATGCCACCGGTGCGTTATTGAAAGAACAGAATCATAACTTTGCTGAACGATTCATCGACAGCAATTGGATTGCCAAACATTATAAGGTGATTTTTATACATTTGAATTGGTTAAACAGCTTCATGCATGGAAAGGGTAAAATAGTTTTAGATGTGCCCAAGACATCGTCACGTTTAAAAGTAAAATGCAGTTTTGGATCCATCGAATTAAAGTGGAAGAATATCTACGTTTTCGGCATTAAACACATTTGCAGAAGAGGTGGAAATTGATTTCCGCTGGATTCGTCCAATCTTTCTTCAGAGCCTAATTACATCTCAACGAGATGGATAAATATATCCCTTCTCACAATTACATCAAAACATGCAAAGCACTTTTGAGGTGCCAGAGCTACAGATTTATTATGAAGTGGATTTTGCATTGCTGAACCGTTGAATGAGCTGCAAAGTCGACAGCTCTGAAGTCTGATTCAATTTGAGTGGATGTCCAGACAATGGAACCAAATCTCTCTGATCTGTGTCCGCAGGCAACAATAGCTCTTGCTTTTTCCAACTACAGTACATACCGCTGTGAAGCTGTTTTTCAACGATATAACTACTTTTGAAACCAAGCACGGATACCAATTTCAACCAGAAGACGACATCAGGTGATGTGCGTTGATGACCACATGCCCTTGTTTCGACAAACTGGTGAAACAAACTCAGAGACAAGGTTCTCATTGAAATTTGTGAATGTGAGCGATGAACAGAAATTTCCTAAAACTAGTGTTTGTATCATTCTCATAGTCTTAGTCTATATTGAGTCCGCAAAGATTTATACTGGTTCGAAAATAGCCCGTGGCTTAAAAAGGTTGAGAACGACTGACCTAAGCCTACCTTAAGAAATGCGTAGTGATGTAAATATTATAAATTTTCTTTTCTGTACAGAAAAGTATAAATCGATATAAGAATCACACTTAAATATGACAGACGTAAAGACAGACAACATTTTTGTGATTCCTATAATTGATCAACCCCTTAGCAGAGCTGCTTTAGAAACCTGTATTTATTTATACTGTATCGAACATGGATTACGACCTGCTAGTTATAATGAGTATATTGCACTCTATTTGAGAAGAGACTCTCTGTGCAATTTTTATGTGTATGTTGTTTTGTTCCATTACCTTGTTGGAAAAAGATTTAAAGACCGTGATCTGCAAAATTGGAATCTGTCAAAAACGGACATTCTGTCTGAATAACAGTATAAACGTAAAGAAGCTTAGACTAATGTGGAAACTGACAGGAAGAGAACCTTGGTGTGAATCAGAAAAGAAAATAGATAGCAATCGTTATACGAGTGATGTTATTTTCGTACAAAATGTTTAAAATATTAATTCAAAAACAAAACCTAATTGTAAATTTTGGATTTCTTGTAGATGAAAGACGTAGTGAATGCATGGCAAGTAGCTGCTGTATCTCTGTTAGTAATTTCGTTGGGTACTGAAAGGTTAGAAGGATGTAAAGCAAGATTGGAGATTGTGAGATATTGTCGAAAGAACAAAATTGCTATTCCTACTCACAAACGACCTGATCTTGTTTACCCCACCTCAGACTAGTGGTGCGCAAATTTAACATATGCTATCTTTTGGAACGCTCGAATTACCAATCCAGCGTTAAATCGCATCAACGAAATTAGTTTGAATTGGGATTTGGAATTGCCACCATCCGGTTTTGAAAGACTTGTACAGGAATATTGTGAATATTATTGTTGAAAGTGATTAGATGACAGAACCCATGAACTATGTACCTAAATCAAAATTTTCGCTGTTATACGATCCACACACCACTGCAATTTTGGGAATAAGCAATAAGCGCATAAGTATTACAGAAGCAGAAGAACAAGGGCTAGAAATTTTTCAAGATTTTAATATACCCGGTTTGGACAGTGAAACGTTGTGTTATGTTGCTTGGTGTCCTGACAATGTAAAAACTGTTTATAAAACGTATCTGATATACTGTATAGGATTGCCTTTGCATTTTCAGATAGTAGTTCAGTGGGAAAGACAACCATTTTTTCTAGATTTTGTACAGTGTAGAGGTCTTCTGACCTGGAGTGGTTAATCTGAATCGTAATATGCATCTGCAAAAACCTGTATTCCCGTTATGTGCTAAAGACTTTGAAGATGTAATGATTGTAGCCCTAAGCACAAAAACTTTAGATATCTTCGATGCCATGATAATGTTTTCTGCCATTTTAGAAGGTAATGGCACTGAATGGCCAGAAAATGATGTTGTTATCAAAATCGCCTGGTGCTCACCTTTGTTTCCGTCTGGTTATAAAACTTACATGTTATCTTATAAACCTACCCCATGAGTATAAGTTTAATGGTTTCTTGAGATCGTCGTAGATTTGTCAGCGATGTGAAAATGTGTGACGGACACATGTTGTTTCATAACCTGTAAATATGTTATGTCAAGATATTTTTCTGAGAACATAGTACAAGACTAATCAGAATCTGAGTTAAAAATGACTGTACGCTTTTCTGACAAGGAATTAGAACAAAAGTATAGCGGAACAACTGTATTGGAAATCAGCCATCGAATTTGAATCCGATTGCTGCTGTTAAGGAAGTACTAGCAACCTATCGGTTTACTCAAATACCAGAACCACTTAGAAATACTTTTTTTGAAATTATTTATTACATTTATCGGTCTAGTAGAACTAGTAGGTGTTAAGGTTTGAAGTTACATCCAGGGCTAGGTCACCGTGGATTGGGATACCTCTCAACTTCTGTTGACCTGAATAATGTAAATGTGTTATGTTCAAAGTTTGTTTTTGATGTTTTGATGTTTTTGAAGATATCAATATTTTTACTGTGACTTTATGGTACTGAAAAGTTGTTTTTGCAATATTGTGTTATAGTCACTTTGTTGCTGCTAGTTTCGACTTTCAATTATTTTCTTCTTTTCTTTCCTTTCCAGGAAAGAAAGATACAGGAATTAAGGCTATGTTTTATATTGAATAGAATTTTGAAAAGTGATTGATAAAGCGTATGAAGAAAATGCCAAAGCAAACTCGAGAAGCCATCACACTTTTATGAGAACTTTGAAACAATTTTTTTTTCAACATGACTACAAGAAAAGTGGAACTATTCTATTATCCCGTATTCAAGGGTTATAAAGTACCCACAAAGGAAGAACTGCGACGAAAGATTGTTAATTATTTGATACATCATCCCGAACTCAAACCTCAGGAGAGTGAACCGTGGTACTGTTCCAAAGTCTCACCTGGTTATAATCATGAAACCGTGAATTGTTACCTCATCGTGTCAACGAAGCCATTGAAGGGATCTGATAGTTCAGATGGCACAAATCGTTACTCAAGCATTGAATTGTACAATTTCCTAAAGAGAGATACTCTTCTTCTTGAAACCGCTGGAAACCTACCCAAAAGATTCAAGTTGGTGTGAAGAGACTGACTGCATCACACCATCTAGACTACAAGTTATTTATTTATCTCCAGTATTATGGAAGATTATTTGTTCATTTTTGTTCTACATCAGTTTGATACAATCTGGATTTCGTTCATTGTGCGTGTACCATGAAAAAGTTTATAAAAATAATGATCCGAGCTCCGGAAAACCTTGTGTTATATCACTGATGAGCTCGTTGTGCAGGTATGCACGAGATTTTGAGATTAATCAAATAACTACAGTCAAATTACGTATAACGTTGATAAAGGACCTGGTCACAATTATCGTGAGTTACTTCTTCTTTTGTATTTTCAACCATGCCTTTTGGTGATGCAATGTGTATTGAAATTGTACTTGTGTACAGAACCAGTACAGAACCTTGTGGTTTTACTCACTCTACTCAGACAGACAGCCGTAGGCTGAATAGCAATAATATGATAAAAAAGTACACTTGATTGATCAACAGTTAAATTCTCATTATACCAAGAGTTTTCAGGAAAAATCGATTTCTTTTGGTAAAAGTCAAATACCTTTAAGATTCAGGAAGTCCTTTCGTTGAGGAGTTTATAGCCTGAAATATGAAGCTCAATACGATTGTCGACTGGTCATTTTTGATTTAATTATAGTATGAGATTGATCCCAAACATCCGTATGAGCTCGAGCTGACCTCTATAAAAGTTCTTCATCACAAAAATTTGCTTTTCAAAATCCGGATAAGTTCTCATAGGAAAGACAAAGTGCTTATCTTGCTTTGAGAATAATGTCATTTATTTTGGATTTGCATCTTATTAAATAAAATCACAACTGTACGAAACCTATGTAAGTACATGAATTTCGATCATTCCGAATTGTTGTTAGCATCATTTCATTAATAATTTCAGTCCTCGGACAAGCAGTAACCTTTGATTTTGATATTAACTGGCTTTCAACGTTTCAGTGTATTTTGGAAATTAGGTCAAGCATCATTTACCTCAATTTCAGCCCATCACAAGTTCTTTACAAAAATTACAATCTGATTGTTGGAAATTTGCAATTAAAAGGCTTCTTAGTGTAAAATCACATAAAAAACTAAGGCACACAAGATGAAGCAAGGATAAAACGTGGTTAAGGAAAATTATATGTTGAACCTAATATTCAACGACATTTTGGAAGATTTAATTTGCTATCAGTCCAGATTTCTAATTGAGATTTTTCAGAAGGCTCGAAATATCATCATATTTATAATATTAGCCAAAAATAGATACGCTCAAGACATCTATGAGACTGAATACAGGAGAAGATATGATTGACATACTCATATTAGGCAATTTGGGGACCATTTACTCTGAAAATAAGCGTGATACTACACATTGTCACAATTTGACGTAGGTCGTTAATCGAAATAAAATCACTATTACGTTGATAATTTCTCTTTGTTTAAGCTTATGGTGTCAGCATTGTGAGAACTCGAATAGTAACTTTTCATTCAGCAACATCAGTTTCATACCTTCTTAAGACAGCAACTTTATTCGCCTGAAACCTGGATTACATTAGAAGATTAGGATAACCCTATATTTGACAAGAGGAATCCTCCACTGAACTTATGCTATACTTTTATGGAATAATTGGGTTAAAAATGCACTCGCCATGGTTTCAAAGTAGCGGAAGAACAGTGGAAAATTAATCTCTACTATCCTTTTCCTAACATCATATTTATTGAATTTTCAGCAAATAAATTAGTAACTTTGGCATGAATATCAGATAAATAATTAAGGGGTATGTTGATAATGCGCAAGGAAGTGACATTGAAATACGAAAGGATAAAAAGGGATTTATCCCACACATCCCGTGCTGTAAAACAACCCACAAACCTCTTCAGGCACCAACTAAAATTCCTCGATCAAGTCAAGACAGTCACCGAGTTGTCGTTAAAAACCATGACACTCTATTCAAATTTTTGAGAACAAAATTTCCTGAGCACTGCTGAACTGATAAACCTTGTCCAATTTATTTGCTTTGGGATTGTCCATTCCCACCACGATATTAAAAACGTATTTACACCGGCAAAACCTACAGAGCTATTGGATTAAATCTAGTAGCAAATCTTAATCAGCGGTCGATATGGTAGCTAGGTATTGTCATTTTAAGATTAAAGAAACTGTTTTTGTCACCTCCACTCCCAAAATTGAGATCTTTAGTTAAATCAAAGGCTTTTAGACGTATAAGGAGTAAAATAAAGTTTGTATGTTATATTATTCAGTGATAATTGTGTAAACACTCATGTTAGAACTATTTAGAAATGTTCAGTTTGTTGTGTGCATATTTCATTTTTCATTTACAATTGGCATAATCTGACAGTTTACGTCAACAAAGAAATTGTAGTAATGAATTGGAACCTTTGCTCAATCTTGTTTCTTATCAAGGGAAGAAGGCTGTGTTAATACCTGAAGAAGATCAGATATCCTTGGAACATGAAACCCCTCACTTTGATTCAGAACCGTGTGATTTACATAAATATAGAAAAAATTTAGATGAACAAAACCACCATCACGAAAGGGAATCAGCGAAACATTTACGAGTAACACCCTTCCATATCGATCCAGCATGTGGCTGTAATTAAAAAAAACAAAACAGAATGGCGTCCTGATAATTGGTCGACGCTAGTTGAACAAAATCAACAACAAAGTATTCAAGGTTATGAAATGATATATTTATTTTGGTCACGCAACCAACTATTTCATATTTCACATATAGATCAATCTAGACAAGAAACTCAAGTCGTGGATCCTTATTACTTTATAGATATACTTATGTTATTTCCTTATATTTCAACCTCCTTCTTTGAGAAATGCCAATGGATTTCATTGAAAATTTTCTTTGATGACAGATCCTATCCTAGACAAGAGACTGATCCCTGTTATATATTACTAAAGGATATGCCAACCATCCCATCTATAGAAGTAAATCATGACATTGGCAGCAGTGTAAATGCATCTACTTTAAAAGAATATAACTTTCGAAAGAAAGTACAAATCATCACTTTATCAGACTCTGAAGTTCGAATTCGAATCCCGGCTGGACGAGTTCAAGATATAAGACCAGACATACAAAATGAAAATCACTATCATGATCGCTTATATTTTCAATGGTATTGGAGTACATCAGGCAGACCACATAATTGGATAGTGATACACCTTAGACACGGTCAGTTAAGAAAACGAGAGACTACTGTTTGGTGGATACGTAACAGAGAAAAGACCATTATAACTTATCATAAATATAACTTTATGCCACCATCCTTACGACCGAAAAATTCCATATTTTCATGTTGGTATTCACATACACATTGTGAAAATAATCAGTGGACATTAAGAATAATAGGAGGAGGTGACTTGGAAAGTACCGTTACTTTAGAACAAATAACTTCTACTCAGTGTTAGCCTTACTATATCAGTCCAGAACAATGTTCAGATAAAGAAAATCATACCTACTGCACACCCACTTTGGGCAGATTAGAAAAAACGTTATTACAATCGCCTACGGAAGTTACGAATTGGGAAGACCGTTTACAATATGAGCCATTTTGTAAAGCATATTTTCAAGAGTTAGAACCTCAACATGATATTTTACGATATTATAGGAAGCTTATTCAGGCAAGTCAATTTTCTGACCTTTTCAATATGAAATGGTTCTCTTTGCATTCCACACATGTAACTAATTGGAATACTATTCACAAGTTGACACAGCTCAATTTCTCCAATTTGGAAAATCAAATACAGCAAATGTTGATGCAGTTTGATCAACAGCGTAACTTTACTATGGAAGTGGTGAAGAATTATGAATATTATCAAATGCAAGTGCGACATTCTGATTTATTACTTTTACGATCAGTGGACCAATTGGAATTAATTACCGACGAAAATAATCGCACACGTTTATCTCAGACAATGATGACACTGAGTGATAAAGCTAGTACAGCTGAAAGGAGTCAGTTATGGATAAGAACCATTATAAAACACCATGCTCAGACGTTGAGAAGTAATCTGGAACGATACTATGTTCTAAGAATTGTTCAACAATCCCTTTTTGCTCTGAATAAAATCACAGATTTGCACCAAGATATTATTTATCAACATCAGTTTCTTAATGGAAAAATCATCAGTTTTCCTAAATATCGAATTGTTGATCCCATGACTACCACAGAAGAGTTCTTAACCGCAATGCCTTAAAATACCTTTTTGGAAGTAACCACCTATAGTACTCCAGCAGTGACTCCTATTCAATTCACAACACAAACCACTTCAACTACCACAAAGGAACAAAATGTGACTTCTAGCAAAGACGAAACAACAGAAGATATGACAACTATGGTTTCTACCACTAATCAACCCGATATTGATTGGGAACAAGTAAGTGAACTAGATGAACAGGAAGTTGAAAAAGATACAGGACTTTCAATACCTATACTTTCAAGTGTGGTTGGTGCTTTAATTGCCATCGGCTCAACTATAGTTTATGGCGTTTATCAGCTATGTACACCTTCTAATACTACTGTATACAGTAATGTCACTTCTGTAATATCCTAAATAAGGTATTTTGTGTTTATGCTTATTCTCTAGATGCACCCTTACTCGCTTTTGTGATATTTCAATCTATGTTTGAACTAAAAATTATGATTGAGGCACGAAGACTCGATCTTAAGCTAACAACTTTCAGTTCTGAAGACTTTTAAGAGAAATTTCGTGATCATAATTACACCTTGAGTTAAACATGCTCCATTCAGAGTCCTTATGTACATATTTACCTCTAAAATTAAAAAGTGATATTATGAAGAAAAAATTGATGTAACTCTTCTTCTGCAACAAGTATAGTTTTTTCTTGAATTTCGCTAAACGTGTACAATGATTTCAACAACATATTTCTTCTTTGTTTTATGTTTTGTTGTGGCACATTTGACATTTTGTTCTTTTGCAATATAGGGAGAGTGAGAAATGTATTCACATTTCACAATTACTAAAACGTATGGTTGTTAAAAGAAATGCTGCAATGTTAGGAAGTTTTAAAGGAAATAAAATTGTTTGTTATTTCCTCATAATTTCTCATTTTGCTAAAGTTTAGAGTTTGCAACATTAAACGCTAAATTGAAATACCCAAATTAGAATTGTTGATTTAGAGTTATATTGTTTGCATGAAACTCTAGGCTTTATCATCATAAGATGATTCTTGACTTTACAGATATTCATATAGACTTTGTAGAGCACAATTAAACAATAATGAACAAACATAAACGAAGCAAACTGTTACCCATGACTAAAATTTGGAGACGCAAAGCAAAAAGAGTTCCATCCAGCTCCAAGAAGATACAAGAGCACATTCCGTGTAAAACAACTAACAAACAAATGACTAGTTTGTCATCAATTCCCCACACCTAGTCGAGACTGCAAGTGAACATCTAGAAGAAACAATGAAAATAGAAGAGGTACCAGATGCCCCTAGACCAGTGCTTCCCAACCAGTGGGTCACGACCCATTGGTGGGTCGCGAAGCTATTTCAGGTGGGTCGCGAAGCATTTCTAAATGTTACAGTTTTCTATTAGATCAGGAAATTATTGCATTATCATTACGTAACAAATATGCAACAATGTAACAAATATCTAACAATTAGATGTGTTGTGTTGCATTAACTATTTCAGTACGTACGCCGCCCCTAGACGTTGGAAAGTGTAGGTAGGCTACTATAACTATAGGGAGATTAGTAGTTTGTTGATTTCAGGTAAACAGTAGCAAAGATGTAGGTCTTACATAACTGTTAATCTTAGTCATATATCTGATTGTGGGTCGCACAATAAAACTTGCATTAAAAGTGGGTCGCGAACGTTTGGTCATATCTCATTGTGGGTCGCACAATAAAACTTGCATTAAAAGTGGATCGCGAACTGAAAAAGGTTGGGAAGCACTGCCCTAGACAACCTACATTACGTGTATCTCCAAAACCAGTCTCAACAATTGGTAAAAATGATGAAATTGCAACAACCGACTTTGAGTATTAAGAATTGCATTAGATGCGACAAGCATTCAAATTAATCAAAAACTGGAACTATTTACAACGAGGACGTGAGATAGAGTGGTTAACTATCACTCAAGACTTTATCAAAGGATTTCCAAATGTGCATTCTAAACAGAAATTGCAACTGATTATTGCACTTATGAAATTTCATGCAGAAGCTAAGAAGATGACTTTATTAAAATTTCACAGAGCCATTGAAGAAGAAGATTGTGACCCACTTGTACAATTCTTTCAGTGGATCACAGTAAATTATGAACTGTCAAGGAGACAGAAAATGCTATTGCTACAAAAAGCAATAGAAAATAAAAAAAAATTTGATTGGGAAAGCAATCCAGCTGATGAAATAGAATGGGCAATTCGAGAAGCCCAATTAACAATTAGTGACATAACTGAAAATCAATTCCTATCAAACCTGATGAAAGAAATTTTAAGAAACCATACGCCTAGTGCATATTACTTGAAGATTGCTGGGATGAACATAGCTGAGATGTTGCAAAAGATACCAGAAATTTGGAAAGAATATGGTTCTCATGAAATCACGTTCCAGAGAAGAAAACATTTTCTAGATGTATGCTTCTAGCAATTGAATGAAAATATTGTTTAAGTTGATAAACTTTTGATAAGATTCAGTGATTTTCCTGCATTTATTTATCGTTACAGGATATTTTGAACTTAAGGTTAACTGTGAGTAAAAATGACTTCTGAAATTCAACAACTATTAAAGACATTGATAGACTACAGTACTGAAGAACAACATGAATTTCTAGAGATCGTTCGTAGATTAAACATCATACTACAGGATATACCCAAGAAGGGGAAGAAAATGTAGCAAGATAGAGGTTTAAACAGAGATGAGGAAAAGATTACGGACAAATCAACTTCCCTTGAAAAAAGACGAAATAACCAAACTCGAGAAACACCAAATGTGAGAACAAAGGGTTCCAATAGAAGAAAGAAAAGCAGAAGTTTTCAATGTTATAATTGCAAACAACGAGGACATGTAATGAAAAACTGTCCATATTTACCTAGAGTAATGATGCGAAAACGCCATGAACTAACTAGTGAATTAAAAAATGTTCTTGCATCCAAATTTGGAATTAGTAGTTATTCAAATTCTCCACGTCAGTAATGTCGTAAATTAGATAGCGTTATCAGGCGAAGATGAAAGAAAAATTTGGTATCATGAATTGTTCCATCTTAAGTAAAAAGTTATTTGTTGTAACAATTGTTAAAATGAGTATTGTTATCTTATAAACCTATTTATCGTTGCAGGAAAAACATAACAATGAATAGTGTATATGAACTGGAGAGATTAGTCTCCAATTGTTCACTAACTGATGACTATGATATATCCTCTAGACACAAAGCATGAACCATATTTGTAACACTGAAAGCTCATTTTGATGATCAAACCATGGTAACTGTTGGAACGAAGAATGGAAATCAAAATGTTTATCATGATAAAACACACAATTACTTAAAAAACATGAAATACTTGAGCAAGGAAAAACAATAAAATAATCTCTTGCAGAACCAGAAACAACCTACAGCATGTTTAATCTCGGAAATAAAGAACTCATCAGATGAACAACTGTATGATAGAACAGAAGAAATGAATGAAGTTATTACTGTAGGTAAAGACAATATTCATGATGGACAGGATTTTCTACCAACTGATGTGAGTATTGGGAATCTGGAAGAATCCTTGCAAAGCTCTTTGACAGAATCATTTCCCGAAATTCAAGGTAAAACATCACTGAAGGTAAGTGACGATAAGGAAATCAAGAAAATTGCAACCTCGAAAAATGATTTATAAAATTTTGGAAAGAAAGACGTGACGGAATTTCGAAAGTGCATACAAAATTTGCAATAAGAATTTGATCGCCTTTGCTCACTTATAAGTGATCTTTTATATACGTTATAATCCAAAGTCGGTCCCAAACCTCTTGAACCAAATGCAAATCAAAAACATATCCACTTAATCCCGTTACAATTAATTGCAGTGACCAATACCTTGGTTGAACGTATATCTTGGAATCCTTCTGTTAGGAGGTTCCTTACGGCCAAAGATCTGTCTCAAATTCGTGGCTATAATTGCAACAAAACCGGTCACATTGCTAAAAATTGTCGAAATAGGAAGGGAGTTTTTCGTAAAAATAGTAGAATGAGGTCACATTTCTACAAAATAATGGAGTAAATTATGCTTACTGCTAAAGATATCAATTCGCTAGGATAATCCAGTCACCTTCCCTCTATTAAATCCCATAAGCTGTTTTTTCAGGAGAAAACCGTAGGTAAAAATTTTTTTTGGGAAATCCTTCCGAAGTGGTATCTGTCTCAAGCCATATATGTGCGAATTTCTTAATATTATTTCATCCAGTTGTATTTAAGATGTTTGTGTTTAGGTTTTTGTCTTTGATAAAGGCTCTTCTGTTTTTGGAAATTTCGTCTATTATGATGACCACTTGGTGTGATCAAGGGAGTTCTCAGGAGGTGGAGGATATTGTTCCGCATAAGTGGGAATATTTCCTCCTCCCATGAGGACATAGATCCGGTTAATTGGGAGTAAATTCTCAGGAGGCCTTAGTGCCGGTTAAATGAGAATTTGTTGAAATACCACAAACCATTCTACCCTTCTATTAGTAAGTGTAGTGGGTTTGGTCCTTATCGTCTATCCCCTTCAGGGTCCTGACCAGATCCTGGGGGCAAGTCTTCCACTTGGCGGTCATGGTGGAAACTTTGTGTGGATGGGCACTAGGAACTCAATTCCAATAGAAGAGAAAATATTTTGGCTTCTAATTCACTAAAAATTAAGTACAAAACAAAAAGAAGAACTTAGGAACATATGGTATATAACACTGATAGTCTTGGTACTGTACCGAAAGGAGGACCTAATATCAGTTCACATAAAAATGGTAAAAGATATCCAAATTAAATTATCAATGTGAACAACATGAGGATGGTGAGTGGTGGTGGGGACGAGAAGTAAAATATCCCGTAGTTTGACGTAGATAAAAAGATTAACGTTTAAAATTGTCTTTATTCAAATAGAAAGGTTCTAATTCGCCGATTCTAGTACCTATGATGCCGAGTGAGAAGGAAGCTATAGGCCTTTCGGACTTCTCACAATTTCGATATCGGCGCCGTGCAGGTTAGAACGGAAGCCCGAAATTGTGTTCTTACTTCTCGGCTCCACTGGCCTCTCTGTCCTCATCCATATCTATTACTACGAAGCCACAACTGGATTGAGACCAAAGCGAAAGTTTATCCTTTTGTAGTAGGAAGAAGAGACAGATATTCACTCCGGGGTGATTGATGAATTTTTTAACATGCAAAATATCGAATAGGTATTTTAGATATAACTTTGGAGGGAATATGACTGGAAGAGTGATAGAAAATTATAGAAATATTAGTAATAATATTGTAATAATAATAATAATGCTATTTTATTGCGGACTCATGGTCCATATCACAGACACAAGAGCACAAAAAGTGTTTTGCTGTACATCAGCGAACATTACAGAAACGGTGTTAGCACATGACCAACATTGGGAGGAGCAAAGCAGTTTATCCTCTCCACAGCTGTATCGTCATTCACAAAAGCACAGAAAATGGATAACCATACAGTAGGGCAATACACAACCGGTGTTAGTACGTGTCCAGCCTTGAGACGAGCAAGACCTATCCCAGCACTTCTTACCTTTTTATGCTTGGTGCGTACACAGTGTCCACATATTTTACTACACAAAAGCAATACTGGTGAGACGCAAACTCCGAAACAATTCACGGACAACTACTGCATTTGTCTCCATACAGGAGTGTTGAATAATTGAGGAAAATGAAGATTTGTAAAAAGCATCAGACATTTGAAGCGATCGAATAAAAAAGTTGGATGAAGATGTGCATCGTATAAAAAATCGATACAAGTTGTTTCTTAGCACGGCATCAAAGGTCCTTACACAATGGCTAACCTGGTGT
>Ga0210059_1006487_pt1 | contig 18744 bp, 16 predicted proteins | sample Ectturendosymbi2_FD_188042 | JGI IMG/M metagenome (GOLD analysis project Ga0210059, IMG submission 188042) | Ecteinascidia turbinata endosymbiont from Florida, USA - Sample 2 (SPAdes) (version 2) | ecosystem: Host-associated > Tunicates > Ascidians > Unclassified | place: Key West, Florida... | reverse complement strand
ACCATTTTTGTAGTGGTGAACTTCAGCTTCCAAGTCTGGATGTATTCACCTACAGATGCCATGTCCTTGGTCAGCACCCCTTCCACTGCCAGTCTCCATCAGCATGCAATATTGCTAGATCGTCAGCATATGCATGCTTTCTAGAGACGGTGGTTGGCAGGTCAGAGATGTAGATGTTGAAGAGGTGTGCCAGGACAGACCACTGTGGGATGCCGTTCTTGAGGCGTCGTAAGCTGCTTCTTTTAGCGTTGCCGGTGGTTTTCCGATTGCCGACCATCTCCATGATCATGCGGACTATGTGTCTATCCGGCAGGAAATGCAATAGCTTGCAGGTGAGGCCGCGGTGCCATACAGTGTCGTAGGCTGCTGTGACGTTGACAAACAAAGCTACGGCCTTCTTTTTAACCGAAACGCTATCCTCGACGTCCTATGTCAACAGGGTGACTTGGTCTAGGGCCGACCTCTCGTATCGAAAGCCCGCCTGTTCCCGAGGGAGAAATGGGTCGGTGATTGGATCGACACGAGCGTAGATGAGTCTCTCGAGGATTTTAAAGTGGACACACAGCAGAGATACGGGACGGTAGCTCTTTGGGTCCAGCAGTGGCTCATCTGGCTTGGGGATCGTAACTATTAGTGCTCTTCTCCAGATCTTTGTAATTTTGAGTTGACGCATGCAGGAAGTGAGAAATTCGCAAAACCAAGATATGAGTGTCCCCCCGGCGTGGAGTATGAACTCCGGGAAGATGGAATCCAATCCCGGAGACTCCTGATGGCAGCAGCAAGCTCCACCGGCCTAAGGGATTCAGAGATACAGTGACCCTCAGGTGTTGGAATCTTCCATTGGTCGGACAGCTCATTGTTGACGAGCCTGGTGGACTCGCGATCCCTGGTCCTGCGTACCCCGTTCTTCAAAAGTTGCGAAACGATGGAGTTTACAGATGTGGGGCACTGGCGAAAGAAGCGTCCAAACCTGCCAGTGAGTTTGTTGATGGTTCTTCACACCTTGCGGCTAGAGTGCGAGAAGTCAATGGAATTAACAGCTTCGTCCCAACGCTCCTGCTTCTTCTGTCCGAGCCGAAAGAGTAGGGACGAAGCGGCTGTATCAGGGTCAGTCACCATTGGAGCTCGGGTGAAGGAGCGATAGAGGGTCTCGAACTCCTTGTCCCAGCATGGTACATAGTTCTTCCGTGGGATAAATTGTTTGGCTGCAGAAAGTAGGCTCTCGCAAAAATCCTGGTATGCCCTATCAATGTTTGATGTGTCCGGATGTGGCAGTCTGTCAACAGATGCATCTGTGAGAAGGCAAAAGCGCTACTAATCGGATTTGCGAAAGTTCCAACGCTTCACACCGGATCGCTGTGGGCGGGAACCTTGAGCTTCGGTGGCCTTATGAGGGAAGGCCGATGTTGTGACCGCGGGAACTTTCCAAGAACACGTCTGTCCGGCAGTCGGCTGTCCTGGCCGAAACTCGCGAAAGCCAGGTCTGGGTTGGTGCCGACGTTCCATCGGCGAGAGAAGCTGGCTGTTTCCTTTAGGTTATACAACAGTCCAAGGTTGTTGGATGCTGCCCAGGAGTCCAGGCTCTCACCGTCAGGGGATGATTTTTTGTAACCCCAGTTGACATGTTGGCAGTTGAAGACACCAGCATACAGACTGGGGTGTGGGAACGTCGGGATGGCCGTTGGTGTGAATCGTGAGGTGGGGGGTTGGCAAACGTTAATGATCTTGTATCCTGCGACGTCTACGCACAACCACTCAGTTTCTGATAGTTCCATTCCAACCGCTCATGGACAAACGTGGCAAGGCCGTGGTTCCTGCTCAGGCTGACCAAGCTAGTAAAAAGCTGGGAATCACTAGCTTGTCTGCAGTTGTGCAGTGGATCTCCTGTAGGAAGATGATGAAGCCTTGTTCTTATAGGCTAGCTACTCAATGACAGAGATCGTGTTTGCAGTCAGGCCCTCGGTTTTCAACTGGAGTATGTTGGGTTGTGCGTGACCCACCCCATGCCGAACACATCCAGCGCGGGTAGCAGTGGTTGCTCTCGTAGTGACAGGTTGTACTATATAGTTGCATGATGCAAATCGTACCATGTAGTTGCATTTAGTGAGGCAATTATTGTGATTAGGAAGATCGTGCGTATGTTAGGGCTGAAATATTGGTAGCTATCTGATCAAGCTAGAACAGCATGCAAGAGTGCATGTATGACAAACCCTTCAGGTGACAACAGCCTGACAGCAGGAAAAACCAACACTACAACCACACACTTACCCACCAATGACAATTGTTCCATTTTTGAAACATGACCTTTACAGGGTCAACTCTCGTTTCCACTTCATTATATCATCACAGTTTTGATTTGTATGATAGGTTCACGTTAATGCAAGCATGTCTTTCAAAAGTTTTTTTCAAAAAATTTTTTTCCTTACCGGCTGCTAAAAAATGCCAAATGTTTTCGCATTTTTGAGTGGCCTACATTTTCTGCATAATATTGACTCACCAAAAAACAACTTCATGGCAAGTGCTGCATTTGTCAATAGTGGAAATACAAGTGAATGCAATGATGAATTTTAAATCTTTGGTGCGATCTGCAAAGAAATTGAGGTAACTTTTTGTTCCATTGTTAGAACAATGGTCAGAAATTATTTGAGATAAATTTTTCTTCCATTGTTGAAACAATGGTCCAAACCGGTATCAGAATCTACATCCTTACGAGAATCCTTTGCAATGTAAATGCTTCGCAAAAATCATAGTCATATGCTCAATGAGTACAAGGACACAGAACTGAATAAACGTTTCTGTCTGTGAACATTACAATAGTGGAATTTTGTAGAGTTTTTTTGCCACATACGTCACATCTTTCTTACCTTCCTGATTACACTGGTGATGTAACTCAGGCTTTGCGTTAATTATTTTCCCGCTGGGCGAAAAGAATGATATTATCTACGTTTTCATCAGTGCAACTACAAGTGACCTTGTAAACTGAAGTTGATTCTACTTCAGGCTGCAGCTAGCTGTAGTATGCAATTTCGCATAGCCGCAATCAGTTTTTTTTAAGTGTATTAGGGACCCTAATCGGGTCCCTAGAATTTAAAATCGGGTCCCTAGAATCAGAGAAAATTATCATAGGGTCCCTGGAATCAGAGAAAATCGGGTTCCTAGAATAAGAGAAATCGGGTCCCTAAGGATCAATATCGGGTACCTAACATTTTCCTTAAAAAAAACTGGCCGCAATTTTCATCAAAGTTCAAACACAAGTGCCATTACCGCATTTTAATTGGGGCTGTATTGACTCGCAAATCTGTCAAGTAAATCTGCACCTCCAATTACCTGATTTTACTAATGAAAGCGAATAAATTAAATTACATACATTTTTTATTTTCTTGTGTATGACGCTTTACCCTGCCACATTCGCATGATTTGAACCGATGTAAAAAGCTGTCCTTCCAGACGAAAATTGAGACAAACGCCCGCAGCTATTGCGGTCATTACCACATTCTAATTGTGGCCTCTGTTGACTAGCAAATCTGGCAAGTAAATCTGCATCTCCCATTCCCTGATTATGCTCATAAAAGCGAAGACGTTAAATACATAATTTTTTTTTGTTTTCTTGTGTATAATGTTTTACCTACGTTAACATAATTGGAACCAATGCAAACAATCTCATTGTCTTCACACAGAAATTGGTACAAACGCCCGCAGCCATGGTGGACATTCGGGGTCAGTGCCCACCCAAATTTTGTTGTATTCAAAAAATTCATTTTATATTTTATATATACATACCTATATACATATATATAAATGTTTCTCAAACTCGACAAAAGTAACAAATTTGTAAACGCTCGGTTTTAATTTGTTTACATTGTTACGCCAACTCATAACGCTACCGCACATTACACAAAAAGCTAACCTCGTTGTTACAATACGTATTGGACTAAGGGACGTTCAAACTGGCGTTTGTCATGTTAGAGCTTATATTAAACATATGATAACAAACATTATACCCTCTAAAATGCATTTTCTCCCCCCAAAACCCTAAAATTTGGCCACGGAGCTGTTGGTACATACCAATCAGAGCGACAATAAAAATTGCGGTAGTAACACCTTTAAACTGTTGTCTAACCGGAGCAACAGAAAAGAAAGAATAAGCAACGTCATTTGCCGTTATGATGCAGCTGTGAACCCACATTGAACCGTCGCCCCATTAATGGAATATGTTGTTGCTAAGCAACCGCAAGAAATTAGCAGATTTTTTCTAATTTTTTTATGCAGGGCTTCCCAGACATTCTCTGGCCATAAACTCCTTCAGGATTTCGATAGATGAGCATGTACCCCTAAAAATGGGCGCCGGAAGTACTTTTCCCAGGCAGCCAATAATGGATTTTCCAGTGGTGGGCCTTTTCCCAGGTGCTTTTCCCGTACTTTTCCCAGGTACTTTTCCCGAAGTATTTTTCCCAGACAGCCAATGATGGATTTTCCAGTGGTGGGCCAAAAGATTTATGCAGGGGTCCAAAAGCGCCAAAATTTCATTTTCACCACTCGAAACTAAGGAAACAACTTTTTGCAAAAAATTTGATGGGAAAATGTCAAATTTCAAAATCCTTGGGGGCCTTGCCCCCCGTTCCGACACCCATGCCCCAAAAACTTTTCATGACAAAAAGGCTGATGAAAATAAGGAAAATATATTTACTAATAAGCACATCATGATTTTTGAAAATAATATTCACTGATATTTACTTTTTATTTTAATCTTTGATCCAGGCACAAAGTCCACAGAGCACAAGCACACACTATCTGCACAACACAGATTGACATTAATAGACACAGAACGTTTTGTACCGGTATTGGTGGCAGGATCAAAGGATTACACACACTTTTTCGCTGACCCGTAACACTTGGTACAACACTACATCCAGAGTAGGACACGAAAAGAAATGGAGTCCAACTCTTGCCAATCCCAGGTGGAGTATGTACGAATGCGTTGTGGCCTGCCCACCTCCTCAAATCATCACTGGAACGTCCGAGCCTTCAGTCACGAAGTAAAATGCAATTTTAGTGTTCAAAGAATAAGTACGAATATAAACAATCTGACTGCATCAAAACACGCAACCATACGCTGTTAAACTTTCAGCATCTTTCAAAAAACAGGTGGGCCTACACATTTTTTCGTAACAAGTGCTCAAAGGTAGGAATATTACATTGAATCTAATGACCACTAACCCTCGCTCTCCAGGGCAGGTTGTATAGAAATCTGCATCCAAAATCATAGGCCACACGCAATCTCTGCATGTATGACTTTCTGAAATCACACCATATTTATGATGCATACATGGGCGTACGAAGGAAAAGAAAAAGTACATTTTTCACTGCGTTCGAACATCAGAAAAAAAGCTTTTGATATCGCAGTTGTCATTGAATGTCTTTGTCAAAGCTCAGTATCCAGTACAGCCCCAAATATTTGTAGTAGGAAACATCTTTTACACTTTGTAAACCCAGTTTCAGAAACGGGATGGCCATACTTTTGGCGCTCTTACTCTTAATGTCATACATACAGTTTTGCTGCAGTTGAGAATAATTCGATGCGAATCCGCATAAGCTTGACACATCTAGTATACCTTGCAAGCCACTTACACTAAGTCAAAACACAGAAATATCATCAGCAAACATCAAGTGGTTCAATAAGATTTCACCAATATAACACCCACCTAATGTTGTTTAGTTCAAAAGACAAATCATCTAAATATACAGCAAACAAGTATGGACTAATTACTCCCCCTTGTCTTACCTGATTAGTAATATGCAACGGTTCAGACAAATTCATATGTATAAACAATTTGAAATGAATGATGTATAAACATACTTTTTCCTTCTATAGCTAATCTTAAATGTACCCCTTCAGATAGACAAATGCACCCCTAGTGATACATGTACCCCTCTTTGGAAACCACTGTTTTAAGACATAAATAAAGCGGATATTGAAAACCAGAAGGATATGATTTGTATTGTAGTGGTAATTAAAGGGTAAAAAGGTTTATTTTGCGATTGACATCGTTGCTTACAGAAACCCCTCCGCGGCTTTTCAAAATGTTTTGTTGATTTTTGCATGTTTTTCACAATTTCGATTGCGTTTGTCCGGTGACCCATGCGTGCCACCGTAAACACATTTCTTAAAATAAATGGTAGCAATCTTTGGAAACGAAACAAAAAATGATAGAAAGTTTTTTTGCATTTGATATCTTTTCAAATGCAATCATAAACGAATCACATTCCAAAGAATTAGTGAAAATGTTTCGGATTTGGACCATTTTCTAAAGACAAAGCGCTTGCAAATAAATCATTTTGTTTCAAAAACAGTTTTAGTTCCTTTTTGAAAACACTTCGCTTCGCAAATGCTTTTTAAATAAAAATATTTTTGTTTTGAAAAAGATTTATTTTCATTTCGGAAATACTCATCACTACTTTTGATTCGGAAACACTTTCATTGCGCAAAAAAAACTAAAGCAAATCAAAAATAATGGTAAAAGTCGTTCTCGAATTTCTGCCTTACTGCCAAAAACGTCAAGGTAGCAGGCGCAATTTGCAACTTAAACAATTGATTCCCAATAAAATTCTTTAGGCTCCCTAACATCACAAAGCAGCTTTTGACTTTTCAGCCATGGCTACAGGCCTGCACTATTACACTACTGACTGCATTACTACCACCACTCTCCATATGCATAATCATCCGCTCGTCTTGGCCTCCAAGACACCATTCACATACTCTAAGCCACAAGTGGTACGTCTTATGTCCCTGAAGAATTATTCCAAGCATAGGTTTTCAAAACTAAGAAAGACTCGGACTACTCTACACGTCTGCTTCTTACTGAGCACTGCCGAATAGCAGTAACGGTCAAACTCAGAACTCAGGGAATCTGCACATCGAGCCTTCTCTAGTCGAAACACTGGCCCTTAGGGAGGCTGGCACGTATGGGTCACGACCAGAAGAGCTGAGGCGATATTTTTCGATTTGCTTTACGTTTTTTGGAAAATGAAAGTGTTTCTCAAACAAAAGTGAAAATTTTTCCAAAACGACAATAAAATTATTTACAAAGCAAAAGTTTTTTTTTTGAAAACATTTGCGAAACGAAGGTGTTTTCAAAACAAAAATAAAATTGTTTTTGAAACAAAAATATTTTAATTTGCAAACGCTTTGTCTTCAGCAAATTCTCACAATCCGAAAAATGTTCATTAATAAATTTGAAAGCGATTCGTTTGTGATTACATTTGAAAAAAAACCCAAGGAAACATTCTTTGTTATTTTTTATATCGTTTCAAAAAGATCTGTTAATATTTATTTTTAAAAATGTAAAATTTTCGTTTTACCTTTTTGTATTTCTCGTTTGTTTCAAACTAATGCTGGAGTCAAATTCTTTTGGATGGCACGCATGGGCCATTTTGCTGTTGTATTCAGAAAAAATATTTTTTAAAGCTAGATTTGACCAAAACATATCCGAAGAAAGTACGTTTAAACAACTTGTTTTTTTAATATCTGTTGCGTGACCAAATTAGTATGAATACAGATTTGCAAGAGTTGTGGATGCTCTGCTTTTTTGAACTCAAAAACTTCCTTTCATTTTGTTGTTGTTAATGGCATGCTTTTTTCCAGGTTAACAAGTAATGCATCGGCCTATAGTTCCATTGCCGATTTGGAAGTAATTCATCCAGATAACCTCAAAGGAAAGACGGTTTTTGATGTGGTGAATGACGTAAGTTTTCGTGTGTTGACAGCTGTACTTAAGCTCGGTTCAAGAAAATTTTATTAGAATAATTTGCCTTAAATATATCTAGCTTTGTAATGAAGATTTATTGGAAACGCTCTTGTAATCAAAATGTACATGAAAATGTCAAAATTGTTGCAATCATAATAGCTACAAGGATAACTCAAGAACTATCCAGCCTACTATTCGTTATATTTTTGTTTCTACTCACTTTTCACTATCAATATGGCCAGTTAAAACGACGGGTCGAGTGTCAAATCAAATTTTGGAAATGTGTTATGACTATTCACGCTCGTGGTGTCAGGGGTTTCAAAGAAATATATCTCACTTTCTAAGTGTTGCATCCTTACACTTCTGACGCCAAAAACACACATGACAATGTTTTGTTAGATAGATATTGAAGGCGCTTCACGAAAATGGCGGTCTTGTGGTGCCAAGACTGTTTACGGAATTTCAGGGGATGTTCTGATTTGATTTGTTTCCCTGTGTCCCCAATGAATGTTTCGATTAAGGCAGCGGCAGCTTTGTATTAATGCGGACAATACCTAGCTTGTTTGTTGCCTGTTTGAATTCCAAGCGCTGTGCTAGGAACGCTGGACAGGTGGTGAGAAAGTGGATAACCGTATCCCAGGTGTGACAGTAATCGCATAATCCAGTGGGATGGAGAACAAGGGTAAATAGGTGATTGTTCAACTTAACATTACAATGTCCGGTCCTGAGTCGAAAAATGCAGATGGGTTTTTGGTTTGCGTATAATAGCACCGCGTGATTTGTGGGAATTTTTTTATCTGAAGCCCTGAGTATTACAAATGAAAGCTCTACGTTTTCTATAGGCTTTAGAGGAATCAGCCGACTGGGCTCTGCTTTCATCTTTTTGCGATGATTCAAACTTGCGTATATCTGTATTCATATAACTGCACTCCCCAAGTGAAACAAGCAAGGAATCAATCACAAATTTTTAATAGGAAATCTATTTCACGTAACACTACCCATCGTCAGTCCTATCATCCGCAAGCAATGCTAACAGGCGTGAAACGTTGAAAGGCCAACTCAAGGTCAGAGAAAGTAAACAACCTCAAGATAAATAAAAAACAAATAAAACAAAACTTAAACCTCTTGCTAAACTACAAGCAAACGCTGAAGCCTCAAAACTTACTGCATAAATGACAAAAATTTACTAAAACTCAACGCCAGCTAACGATTAACAACAAAGAAAAAGTCACATTCTGATAAAAGTAGCTATTCGCAAAGTGAGGTTCCGAAGTGGCTTGAAACAACAAGCGTCATGAATCAGTCAACGTGCATTTTGGTTGTTGTGGTAACCAAGTCTCTGCGGGGACGTTAGAAAAGCTCTGACTGACGCGAACATAAACACCTGCACACTGGCCGCGAAAAGTGAAACACAACAACGGTCTGTAGAATTGAAATACATCAGGATTCAGCGGCAGGGAAATAAAAAGGATTATCTTACGCGTGGGAGGATCCTGTTTTGAATATCAATTTCTGCGTTAAGTTTGTGATACCACTTATCTTCACAGAAATCCAAAGAACGGGAATTAGGTTCTTCAACAAAAGTAGCGATGTAAGCCTCATGTATCGGCTGTTTATTTACGTTGCCATGGGACTCTGAAAAGTGCCGCAACAAGGCCACTTTATCTTTGTTATATTCATCAATTTCACAATTGGGTCTGTTCCAACTACTGCGGTGCGATGACCATCTCGAGAAAAATTTGTTCTTGGTTTGCCCGACATATTGTTCGTGGCAGACAACACAAGTGGCTACATAAATACTATGGTTTTCACATGTCAATTTTTGGTTGAGTGGGAAGGTTTTATTTTTGCCCATTATTTGTGAAACACATGGCACCATTGATTTGTTGTGCTTTCCATGGTTACCACTAAGTGCACAGTGGCCACAAGGACCCCACATCCCTTTGACATGCTCTCTCGTCTTGCTTAAAGCAAGGTGCTTATAGTTAGTAAGTGATTGTTCAATTGTAGTTGGTCTTATGTAGGTTATCATTGCTTTCGGGTTTAAGTTTTTCTCTCTCTTTGTGGGACATATCAGGTGGGGAAAAGATGCAGCCCAAAATTGTGGGTCATCTTTCTTTTCGCTTTTTGGGGCCCGTAGTCTTTCCTCCCAGTTTGATGCCATTGCTTTCATGTCGTTAGTCATGTGTATTAATCATATTAATACCTCCAAGCGGTGGTCTGCAACAATATATATCGGATGGATTCATAGGTGATTCTACAGCATTTGGGGGATGACTTTTGTCTGGATTAGTAGAGGATGAAGCCAATTTCGCTAGAGGGTCAGCTGCGTCATTTCCCGGGACCCCACTCCGTCCGGGAACCAGGTGTAGTGGAGCGGAAACGCGTGGGAACGGCGTTCCCAGAGCTTTTTCATGTTATTTTTCAACATTGGATGGATTACATGAAATCAAATCAATTACATTACAATTACAATTACTATGCGCTAAAATCTCAATCACACTTCTAATTACAATTATTCTTAAACTTGGACTTAATTACAAATAGAAATTACAAATACATTTCAACGGAATAACAAAATGAAAGCTATACATGCAGATATAGTGGATATTTCTTGATTTAAGGGCATGCTTCAAGCCACTTTTCTCTCACAGTTTGAACGTTTTTGCTTTTACATTTACAAAGCAACCAATACATGTAAATAAACAAAGATGTGTATTTAGTAATAACACAATACAGCACAACAGTTACAGAAGACTTGAAATGCTTCAGCCATAAACGCAACATTATCTGACGCAACTTTCGTTACTTTTCATTTTAATTTAAATTTTTCTCTAGCAACGTGTAAGACTTGGAAATGTTACAAATTGCATGCTTGTCTAAAAATGACTCTGTTGCCAACACACAGATTCGACGCTTCCATTTTGTATTAATGAAGTGAACAGTGGTACCCTAAAAATTTGCCACATATCAGTTTGTCCAGAGATCTAATTTCAGGCAAGCATGTGGCAAACATGCAAGTTCACATCGTACACATTCTTTCATTTGTTGGATAGTTGTTGGTATAAGAGAATATCTAATTGTAGGACTACCGTATTTATCCAATTGTAAGCCACTGTTCATAATGTTTTTTACATCCTTTTGTTTGGATTACATTCCCGTTCGATTTGTAAGTAAGGGCGGCTTATATTCTTTCTTTTTGTTATCAAAGGTGTAGATGAGTCTCAGCCTTTCCTTGGCTACGTTTTGCCGACCAAACTCTCTTCAAACTTTTCAAATTATCTTCTCTTCAGCACGTTTTTCGCTGAGACATTTGGGTCATTTTTTCGCTGAAACATTTCGGTCACTGAGACATTTCGGTCATTTGTCTCACAGTTGTATTAAAATTACGCCGGAACAGTGTTCATTAGCCTATAGATTAAGGCATTCTGAATACATGACTTAATTTTTTCTGTCATTTTGAAAACATTTCGGTTTATGATGGAAAAATGATCGAAAAGAAAACAACTTGAGCATCAAGTACACACTCCATCGCAGGAGGGATTATGATGAACTGAACTACGGAAGGCAGCTCCGGTGGTGTAAACATCATTACCAAGTTTGCCAAAAACGCGAAACATGCTAGTACCTGAAAGTATCTCAGAAGTTAGGTATCCTATGTTCAAGTGCATCTTACAATCAAGCGCGCCATACATCAATATTTCAACACCATATCGTGCGGCTCACAATCAAGGTCGTACAATATAGTATAACACAATACAAGAGAAAGTTCAACATCCGACTTTCGTTGTTCTTGGTCCATCTATATGAATGTGTATAAATGATTGTATTTTACATGTATGCATAATCGGATAAGAAGTACATGAGTGTGTGAGCCAGTACAGCGGATGAAGTCCAAAACTTACAGGTCGATTTTGGGAGCAAGTAATGACCAGGTGGGTAAATTGGGAATTTTCAGAATACCGGGTTGGAATCATGTTTAGTCATCATGTTAAAAGGAACAAAAGTTGGGGGCTTCAGATAAAGTTCTTGCCAGCTGTCAGTGATAAGTGATAAACTAGAGTGACCAGAAAAGGTTTGCAGGGGGGATTTATACTTAAAATAACAGTGTTTAATGTCCAGTGGCCTATCCTTACAAGCGTATTGAAGGCAAACTCTTGGTGTACTGATCAAAGCTCCGATACACATCTGCAATGCATTATGTTGTATATTGAAATGGGTCCTGTGACGTTGTGAAAGAAAAGAAATATGCTCCCAAGCCCTACTCAATAACTGCTCGTACCAGAGTTCTATATATGGTAAGAAGAGGGGATTTGACAACTCCCCAGGAAGTATCTTTTAGTAGACGGAGAATGTTTAAACTTTTCTAACATTTGCCAAGAACATGCTAGATGTGAGAGTGATATAAATAATTACTCTGGAAAAAATACACGTAAAAACTTATACTCCTTCATCAGAGAGATTTATTCGTTGGCGAAAAATAGTTTTCTCTTTGTGAAAAGAATAGCAACATATTTTCAAGCTGTAATTTTAAAAGCAGACTCGATACGCCACTGACAGACCTTCCGTAGAGATCTCTGGCAATCTGGCAAAGTTGTTCGAGATGTTTCACATGGGATACACTTTCTCCAAAACAAAATTCATGAGCGTACAATCCTCAGGACGAAAATATTATGCTATGAATATCATTTACATAATTGCAAAGAGCGCAGGATTGAGTATGTTTTCTTCTGGGGTTCCGTTTTCAGAAGGCTTAACTATTAAAAGACTAGATCCGACTCGAACCTGAAATGCACGATTTGGGTAAAATCAAATATTTCCACTGATCCCATCTCTAAGATGATAATTTTGTTATTCAGTATTTTGTAAACTTTTTCGATGTCCACTGCCAGTAGCTTGTGATTGTTGGCCAATGATTTTTGAACTGTGTCATGGAGGCGTAACATATGGTCAATTGTTCTTTCTTCAAAGCCGGACTGCTTGATGTTTAATAAAATATTGTATTCAAAATACCATTTTAATCTACGAACAATCATGTTTTCCATCAGTTTGCATACGTTGCTTGTAAGTGATATTGCCCTGCATGATTATATACGCCAGCTTAGTGGGATTTGGTACGGGTACTGCTACAGTACTATCGAATGTAACCAACTTGGAGGTATCGTTCTGGATTTCCATATGGAATTGCATAGGTCGAAAATCTCTGAAAATCTGGGCAAAACCGTTAAAATCTGGGCAAAATCTTTAAAATCCGGACAAATGGTGCTCAACCTTGTTTGTCTTCAAACAATGGCGCCCAGCGTTTGTAGTAAAATTTCACACACCAAAAGGTCTCCCTAAAAAGGTCTTCATGACACACAAAAACATTTTTGGCAACTTTGGGGGAATTCCGGAAAAAATCCTTCGAACCACCCAAAAATTTGCCTGATCCTAGACCTATAGTTCGCCCTCAATACTCATCAGCGAATAATGATTTTTAACGTTGTTGGTGGTTGTGAAATGTCAACATTGGTATCGATTTCAGCTGCAATTGCACTGACTTGATAACTAGACTTGACGTTGTTTTTGTTTCGTTAGTTTTTCCGCACTCATTCTTGTCTTCACCCCAGGACTGCGGAGCCGGAGCCCGGTCATTTTCGGTGGCGCCAGAGCCGGAGCCGTTTTTAAAAAATAGCTGGAGGCGGAGTTGGTGGTTAATTTAGCAGCTCCGACTCCGGAAACTTTTTGTAATGCATCATATCCAACACTATTTCTAAGTGCGCGGAAAAAACAAAAGCTCTCTGAACCGGCTCACGTCTCACAGCACCTTACTATCGTCAAATATAAGTTATGACTAAACAATAGCGCTCTGTGATGTATACAACTGGCTAGTCGACACACTTGCCCGCATGCCGATCGCACTTGGGAATTGCACCGAGATTGCTTACACAGGTCAGCAGTAGCTGACTAGCTGTTAGTCTAAAATAGCCACAATTAAAGTTATTGCTGAGCGCCGGTAAAACAGATCCTCTGTGAGTTCTGTAACCGATATTATTTATATCGGTGTGAGTCCAGGATTTTGAAAAAAGAAGAAAAATGGAAAAGTGCATTCTCCCAGTCTGCAGTCTCCACACATCGGCTACGCGACACTGTGGCAAAACGCACTAGACATTCATGATGATACCGTCTCAAATGGTTTTTCAAGAGAAGGTATCCTGTGGTTGAGGCTTCTCTGACACTATCGTTCCTACATCAATACCAATATGCTAGTGGTAGCAAGTCGGAGACTATTGACAGTGCTTCGCCTGACATTCGAACATTCGATTTATGTTTTGGATTAGACTTGCTTCATAGTAGAAAATGTAGCCCACTCTCACACATTTATGTGCTTCTAAACCCCGTGTGTATTTTATTGCAAAATCTTTCAGTTTGGGAAACCTATCTATGCTGATTATTTTCTAGAAGCTCTCTACGGTCTAGCCCAGGGGTCTCCCAACTTTTTTGTCGAAGAGCCACTATACAGCAGTTCGAGGACCGGACATCTTACGCAATAGATTTGTGTCAGGATATGTTACATTCTACGAAATTAATACATTTTTTGTAAATACATTATTTTTTGATTATTGACAAAATGTCTTCGTGAGCCGGATGAAATGTCTTCGCGGACCGGATTTGGGTCGCGGGCCGTAGTTTGGAGACCCGGTCTAGACTAACGCCAGTAATATTGTACATTATTTTTATTAAAACATGTTATGCGTGTACTAATTAAACTTTCCTGCTGTTTCATCCACATATCAATCAATAGTGAGAAAGTTCGCGGGCCATAAAAATTCTGTCTGCGGGCCGCATGTGGCCCGCGGGCCGGTAGTTGGACCACACTGGTGCAGAGGACAAAGATAAGTAAATGTGTTACCGTCAATTAATTGGATCAAAACGTGCAATGCTTCAGAAGCAGGAACATAACCGAGGACCAAAAATCAGATTTATCATTCGCGTACTGACAGTTGCCATGGTTCGCTCATGCTGCGATACCAATTAATTTGATCGAAATAGGTCGCCCAGGCGAAATCCGAAGGTCTGTTCCACCAGGAATTGAGGTCACAATGCGTTATTATTTCATGTTGGGGCTTGTTCTAGTCACATCAGACTGTGGAATTACTGCCGAGTGTGGTTTGAACAAGTCAGTCAACACCAGCGCAGCGCATATTTGCGCATTTTGTGAGACTAAGTCCTTGTGCAAAAACGCAAAGTGTGACGCTTACAGACTTTTTTGCGGCACAAACAGTCTCAATCAGCAAGCAGAAGATCAGCCCGAAGTCTGATTTTTCAAAAAAATTTTACCGACTCCGACCACTCTAGACCAAACCCTTCCGACTACCCAGACCTGGTAGTGGTATCAGTATTAGTTCAAAATATGTTGGAATAACACGCTTATTTGCTACAAGAAGGACACTAGGAATACCGAATTTGTTGACATGTACTAACAAAGCACAGCCGGATCCATGTTATACAAAATCACAGCTCCTGAGCTGGAGCCGGAGTCATGTTACAAAAGAGCACAGCTCCGGATCCGGAGCTATGCTTACGAAACCAGGGAGCTCCGAAGCCGGAGCCATTTCATTTTTACAAGAGCTCCGCAGCCCTGCTTCACCCAATGATGGTTTCTTATGTTTAGTGTTAGAGATCAAGCTTGTCTCAAACCCATATGTCAGCAGACATGGAATCTTTTTCTTAATGTGCTCATCTCATCTTTCTTGCTCTACCCTGAGTTTCCTTTTAGCCGCTCCACTTTTGTATTGCCCTGCATTTGACTTTAACTTATGATATCCGCAATCTCAAGTACGAGGCACACTGTTTCTATCAACACTCACTCAAGGACCACAACCTTCGCTGCGAACAGGCGTGGACACAGGGGGGGATGCAAGGGATGCATCCCTCCCCACCAGACCTAAAGTGGTGTTGACATGACACTTGATTTCATTAAAAATCATCGCTAAAATACTTTTGTGCTGCATATTACTCGCTAAAGATGATAAAATTTAACTTATGCTAATAATTAGTCAAAAACACTTCTTCGTTTCATTAGATGAGCTGGCCTTGTTTATGGAACCTGATATAAAATAATCAATGATCGCTTGGGCGTCCGCAGGGCAGGGGAGACAATTTGCCCTTAGCCTGGAAATTGGAATTAGGAACTAAATATTTCTGGAAAGCCCTGAAGTCGGTATCTTAATTCCGATTAATTGATTTGATTCTTGCAATGACAGTTTTTTGCCTGTATGAAATTTTCACTGCACAAGAATCAGGTTTACAGTTGTAATGTCATGCAGTGATGAGCTTGCAGTTCAGCCATGTCCCCTCCTTTGCCTGCAGAGGTGGGCTGCGAAAGTCGCGAGCGGTTTTTTCTGCTGTTGGTGATTATTGCGTAACAATATCATGGCAACAAATCTGCAAAAGTTCACTATATATTGCGGTGGCAGGTGTTTTATTGCATGAGACTGTTGAACGCAGACGTCTTGGCAGGTGATGCTGCGAGACAGTGACATGCTGATAGCGGTAAACCACGTACGTTTATACTTTGTGAAAAGAAGCACGAGTGAGTCTACAGCAATGCTTCAACAAGTTTAAAAATTCCATTATTAGTGGGAGTGTGACCAATGTGCCTGAGTGTCAAACTACACTTATGCAGGCTTCTTTTCGTGCAATATAAAATTACGTGGCTTGTTACAGTAGATTACATCTATGCAGGCTTGTGGAAATACATCTTAATCGTTAAGGTTTTGTTCTGGTATCTGAGTGAATACTGAGTGCAAAGCTATATTTGCTGTGGTGAGTTTTCATAATTCATCCGGTCAATTTTGCAAAACCTGCGTGATGTTCTAATTGTAGTAAGTTTGTCCGTAGTCGTGTCCGCATACAGGCCTACTTAATTGTCCGGTTTGTGTAGCAAGGTTTTATTGATCGCTTTGGACGAGATCTCAGACGTTTGCAGCTCTTGTTTCTAAGTCAGATTTTCTCAAACGAGGCCCTCGTCGCCCTTGTGGGCTACGGAACTGTTCTCTGGGGGCTACGTGCAGAGGCCTAGAAGGGGCCACGAGTAGAGGCCAAAACCAGGTATTTTTATCGATGAGCAGGGGGCCACAAATGTTGAGAGTCTTTTGATGGGGGCCACAGCTCATGAAAGTTTGAGAACTACTGTTCTAAGTGAACTGACAAGTCTTGCTAGCTGATCCCGCAATCAGGGGGAGAGCAACAGGGCAATTTTCCACCGAATTTTTCAAAATCATGTTCAGTTGAATATACCAGCTGGGTGCGTCCCTGCTTTCTAAGTAAAATAAAGTCATGATTTGTGTTTTCGTTGAAAACCATGGCAATCCAATGCTTCTTTCTTTACAGATCATTGCAATACTTGCTTGAAAAGAAATGTCCTGCGTTGAAAATCTATAGATTGCACACTATGTAAATTGTCGTAATACTAATATACCTGGCTATTGCTGCCAACGAAGCGCTTTTATTGTGATTGGTACCGTAACATGGGGCATTTTCTTTATAGTGTAGAAAGGATAAAGCGTTTTCTGAATGTCTATTTGCATTGCATCGTCAGCAATGTTCCCTATAAGGTGCGCAAATACTCAGGACCACCCGAACTGTTGCGCAGTGAAATCTCATTCTCGCGTACTTGCAACATTCCAAAGCAATGGAAACTCCACCGAAATCAAGGAGCTGTTTGAATGATATGTGTGTTTTGTTAGTATTTTGATAAGATTGTATATTTAATATGTAAATCAAAAAATTTGTAATTCATTGAAAACTCCACTTACTCAGGCCTAAATTAATAATACTCACTAAAACAAACATTTGTTCAGTGTAAAATTATCTTAGAGGGAACACTGATCGTCAGTAATTTGAAAATGATAAACGAAATGTCGACCTTGCCCCCCTGGAAGAATTTCTGCGGACGCCCATGAATGATCGTGCTTTCTCGCTTTCGTTTTTTCGTGCTTTCACTCATTATGAATTGTTTTGTTTCTTTCCGTTCTCTTTAATTTCAGTTGCAAAATAAACAGATTCAAACCGCTTGTTATTATTTCATCAAAATTACCTGCAATAACAAATGTTTTGCACAAATTACTCTGGGTGTTGCAGGCCATTCCAAACGACAATTAAAAACTATAAGGTTCCCCATTTCAAGAGCACCGATCTAAACCGCATCCAAGTGACAATACGCCCACTTGCAACTTACAATTAAACAGCGCTACTGCACTATGCTGGCTACTGCCACCGGTAATTGTGATGTAACAAACGTAACCTACAATCAGAATAAGTATTATGTCGTCACGTGAACGACATCTCGAGTCCTCGATGTACCTGCGCCGACGCCAGTGATAACGTCAGATCGCTGCTATGTGCCACATTTGCTTGTTGGTTCCGTAGCGGTGCAGTGTTAAAGTTTGACAAGTTTTATCACTCAAACTTTTTCTACACCAAGCTTAGACTTGTTTCCTCGTAAATGTAAGTATGTGGAAGTGATTGATTTACGCATTATGGTTCTGTGAAGCATTGGGTTCATTGCAAATCGTCATCGCGTCCCCCCTACCAGATCAGCTTGTGTCCGCTACTGGCTACGAAGTTAGCCTATCTAACTGACGTAGCTGGACAACCATCGTGACATACTTTATGCTCTGCTCTTTTCCTCTGTGTTGTCAATAAGATGCCACACCGTTCTTCTACGATGTCACAAGCGCCTGTAATATGTTTTTTCCTGTTGCATGCAAAGTCTATATATTGCATTGAACGGTGGTCAACAATCATAGTGCGTAGGCAGGATATAACTGTATGTATTGAATGCCAGCTTTCATGCAGGGGCCCCCTTTACTGCGTCACGGGCCACATAGCAAATATGGCACTGCCCTATGGAGATGGGTCGTTGTGGTGGGATTAGTCACAAGAAAGTCTGGTGTGTATTTCGATAAGGCACTGCTCTTAGCAAAATGGTTTGCAAGAAATGTTGACTTCGTGC
>Ga0210059_1006486_pt1 | contig 18745 bp, 7 predicted proteins | sample Ectturendosymbi2_FD_188042 | JGI IMG/M metagenome (GOLD analysis project Ga0210059, IMG submission 188042) | Ecteinascidia turbinata endosymbiont from Florida, USA - Sample 2 (SPAdes) (version 2) | ecosystem: Host-associated > Tunicates > Ascidians > Unclassified | place: Key West, Florida... | reverse complement strand
ACCGAAGATGAAGTGGAAATTTTTGTAGGTACCGGAGGTCTGCTGGGCATCTTCGCTTATATTTGTAGGCAACGACCCATCATTCACTGCATTCACTGATGAAAGTGGCGGAGCGGAGCTCCAGCAGTTTGACACCACTGGTGTGGACGCAGCCAAAACTATACTGCAATTAATTGAATTCCAATAGAATGTAGCAGAAATATTTTTTGATGACACACCTGAGAACTTCTTGTCAAAGGAAGGTATCTCCAAATTTTTTTCCACTCCACGCAAATAGTCAGTGGAAATTCTTACGGTGTTTGGGTCTACCTGCTGCTGATGGAGGGGCGAATTATCCCCTCGTGCCAGCTACAGTAAATGTAAAACTCGGGCCCCACTCGCCTTATACTTAAGTTTTAGTATTCTTTTGGTTTTCAGTGTTTTTTTGCGTTTTTCGGAGTATTTGTTGGCGATTTAGGGTTTTAGTAAAGCCATCCACATCCGGGTTCGCCGTCATTTCTCAGTTTTTTTCTGAGTGTTGCTAGCAAACCCCCTACAGTAGGCAGTGGACCTTTTTCAGGTACGTTTTCCCTACTGGCCTAAACATCCAGTTACGCCACTGACTGCTGACAGTCCGCACTGTCAAAAAATAAGCTCGTAAAGAACAAGTATCGCATCTCTATCACGAATAAAACCTTGACCTTGACCATTGCATTCTATCACTACCTTGGAACAAAAATTTAGGTAACTGCCAAGAAGCATAAACTGCCATTGCTCCCACCAGCAGAGCAATAAATAATGCTGATAGCGTTTGTTAATATCTGTATCCATTTACCGGATTTTGCATATCTGTATACAGTATAATCGTATTAAATTCTCATATTACGTTTTTTGTTGGAAAAATTCAAAACATGTCACATTTGCATGATTTTATGGGAGTAACCGGACCTAGAAAAAATTTGACTTTTGTAACTGGACCCTTTCTTAAAATAATTGAGTAGCCCTGTTCTAGCGTTTGTGGTTGAAAAGTTATGATAAAAATGATTGAATATTAATTAGGGAAGTCTCCTAAATCCCTAGGGCTTCCGGTGTCATGCGAAATTTCTGACCTGTTATTGTTTTTCAGTTATTTTGCTTGTCAGAATAAAGAAATAGTCTGGCAATTAGCTTTTTATGTGTGTTGTGTAAATTAAAACATTTTGGTTAGATGCCAGGTATTGTGGTGGTCGGTAGATGGCGCCACATGTAAAGTAATGGTCACCCTCACTTATCCCTATATAGATAGTGCTACCTAGTAGTAATAGAGTGAAGCCAGTGATGGATCTCTATTGCTGCTGGTTGCTTTCATTTTAGTCAATGCCCGGATTTGCCATCTTTGTCTTGTGCTTGCCTCAGTAGTTCACGGCAATGCAGTCAACTGCAACAGTACCCACAACAAGTTATAGCACGGGAATAAGTTTGACCATTGATCTTCATTTTTCCTCAATTACTCAACACTCCTGTATGGAGAAAAAATGCAGTAGATGTCTGTGAATTGTTTCGGAGTTTGCGTCTCACCAGTATTGCTTTTGTGCAGTAAATATGTGGACACTGTGTACACACCAAGCATAAAAAAGTAAGAAGCGCTGGGTTAGGTCTTGCTCGTCTCAAGGCTGGACACGTACTAACACCGGTTGTGTAATGCCCTACTTTATGGTTATCCATTTTCTGTGCTTTTGCGAATGACGATACAGCTGTGGAGAGGATAAACTGCTATGTTCCTCCCAGTGTTGGTCATGTGCTAACACCGTTTCTGTAATGTGTGCTAATGTATAGCTAACCACTTTTTGTGTTCTTGTGTCTGTGATATGGACCATGAGTCCGCAATAAAATATCATTATTATTATTAAAACTCTCGGATATAGTTAGTCCTTGACCTGAATTATTTTTCTTTTTCTCATCCTTACCCAAACCCTAACCCGACATGCTTACCTAAACACGAATTCCTAAGCCCTGATAATCAGTTTTATCAGCGTATTTGGTATGTGAAACATTACTCTATGCATGCGTACATGGTGTGAAGTAAGAAATTTCGCGAGTCAAATTTCGCTTGACACCGGAACTATGTGTATTTTTTTGGCATAACGTTTGAACCAGAAACGCTAGAAACTCGATCAAGGGCTCTAAAGGCTCGCATTCTAGCCTAGAACAAAAAAAATGTTGAGCCACAGTATCGGCTTGTTGGAAACCCAAATCTTGAAAATTTTTTTAATTCTATACTACAAGACATCACGAGTCTTTAGAGGGTTTGTTCAGCTCTCTAGCTCAATCTGCTGCCCAGTTATGGCTGGCCAACATTTGCCCTGAGACTGCCCAGAAAATTATACCTTTTTTGAAACTTTTTGAATTGTGTCAAAAACTGGGTGTGTTTACACTACGAATTCGATGTTGAAAACAATTCTAATATTTCAAGCAATAGTTTTCTTATTTTTTACCAGTTTTCATAGATAGTTTGCAAGTTTACCGATCGTCTTAATTGAGGTTGTCATTTGATTATGTTAGCTATAAGCTAGTGTTATCTGATCGAGAAAGTTTGTAGTGCGGGAAGCAATGGTGATTATAACAGTTGTATGTATTTGCAAGATTGAACGGAAACGTACTACTGTACAGAACAAAGATTCAAGCCTATTTTGAGAGCAGTGCATTAGTTTAACGAACTTAGTCAAAAGCCACTGTGAAGAGAATCATGTTTGTTAATTGGCAGATATGATTTACGTTGGCATAAGATTAAATTCAAAATTGCTATGTTTAGTTGTGCAGCTTTTATTGTTAGAATGCAAAGGTATCCTGTTCTGGAATGTCAACTTTAAAAATGGTTTCATTCCATTAATATGAAGGCAGTGTCTATTTTCAATTTGCCGCCAGGATGGCAGCAGCAAAAGGCTTGGTAGAAACTGAAAGGAAGTAAATATAAGTAAAAGATAAACCTACAACCTAACCCTAACCTTAACCCTAAGCTAACCCTAATCCTAACCCAAACCTAACCCTAACCTATCTCTAACCTATCCCTAACCTACAAACCTAACGCTAAGCTAACCTATCTCTAACCTATCACTAAGCTAACCTAATACTAACCTAACACTAACCTAACACTAACCTAACACTAACCCAACACTAACCCAACACTAACCTAACACTAATCCAGCATTAACCTAACCTAACACTAATTCTAACCTAACCCTTATCCAAACCTAACCTAACGCTAAGCCAACCTAGGCTATCCCTAACCTAACACTAAGCTAACCTAATGCTAAGCTGACCCTAACCTAACACTAAGGTAACGCCAGCCTAACCGTAATAATAACCCTAATCCTAACCTGACCCCAATCCTCACCTAACAACACTAACCTCTAAAGGTAACACCTACACGGAGCTAGAAAAAACTCAAAAGCAAAGAAAAAACCAAAATGAAAGTTGACAAGGTGAGGTTCGAACCGCTAACCATTGGCATAGCAGCCGTAACACCTGACCATTACACCACGAGCAGGACAGCATGTTCCGACAAAGTGACCTTTTTCTTTGCATTGCGTCATGCCACGAGACCGAATGTTCGACTGGCGACACAATAGCTCCAGCTAATCTGTTGCCGCCAGCATCGTGGCAGTAAAATAGACACTACCTGATATGAATCATTGTTACTGCTTATCAAATTGTAACTGTTTTGCTTTTATCGTTGCCAATGTCATTTTGTTAGGTACATTGATTATGTGAATTGTTTTCTCTGCATGTTGCTGCACTACTGTCTGCATTTTTATGTTAACGAATGAATGTTCAAATTGCTTGGTTGCCCTATTGTATGCGCACTACCGTACTTAATAGAAAAAGTAGAATGATTCATTAATAAGAGTTCTTTTTATCATGACAAACAGTTTGGAAAAAGAACTTGCAGTTGCTTACTTAAATAAACCTTTTGGCAGCTTGGCCAGTTAACAAGATGTGATGTAATGCATCAAAGAAATTCGAGCTAAAATCTTCAGAAGTGATGAGATAAGCTTGGAAATTGTAAAGAAAGAGAAGAAATGCATCTAAAAATGCAATCTGCATATCATAAAAATGCTTCCGTAGAGTAGGCTATGTCGAACTCAAGTCAAGATCACAATATGTTCAAAGAATTTAGAAATGATGATTACTTCAGCCTTACAGCATGCGCCAATAATAAGTATGGAACGCCCACTGTGCCAAAAATATTGTAGCTTACTCGTATTGGTAAGCATGTTTGCCTTAATGACATAACAGTGGGTCCTACAGTGTAACAGTCCCAATGTCAACTAGTAGTGATGAAAAATCCTAATTTGCAGGCATTGGGACTGTTTACATATGCTGATGGGCAATTCCAAATGTGGCTAAAGGGGCATTTTGACTATTTTTTCATTTCTATAGCAAACATGAAATATAGAAGAAAACTAAAACTAGTAGCATATGTTAGTGATGACTCATACTTATTGTTTGCATGTTTGGAAAAATTCATCTGTCTTGTAATTTTTTGTTCATTTGAATATTTGTTTGTGACTAACAGGACAAGGGACAAAAGTACCAAATAAGGAAAATAAATTCAAATTCCAAAGTCTGCTCACTGACTGCACAGATACTCTTGATTTGGTAATATTGTGTGGACAATATTTCAAGGTTTTTAATCCATACATTAGTTGTCACTATTTGCTAGTTACAGTTTGGCAATGGAGAGATTTGTAGAGCATGTTCTTGTGACTAATGGGACATTTTTATTTTATACCTACTTTGCAATTATTTGCAAAATAAGCTTCACAGTATTAAATTATTCTGATACAAGGCTGAGAATTAAATTTGAGTTAACTAAAAAAACCTTGTTCGAAATCACTTTTAACTTTCAGCATCCATTAGAACTTGACCTGCATTTCAAAATTATAAATTCAACTAACAAGAACTAATAACATTATTTTACAACAGCTTGGCAAATGCTGAATGATAACCACAACAACACAGGCTCCCAGGCTCTAAAAATAACCAGAAATTAAGAATACTGGAATAACCAATCTAGAAGCTAAAAAAATTGAATATACCACTGCAACTTCATCGTCATGCAATCAAAAATGGCTCAATACTTCAGCATTTTTAATACTGCCATAGCAATGAGTACCACTATAGAAAATAATGTTACAAAGAGTAACTTATACTACCAAATCAAAAGGTAGTTCAAATAAAACAAGAAAAAAGAACACTTAACAAAGTAACACCTCAAACTTTCAAATAAAACATCAGTACAACTTAATAACATGGAACAACAGTTGCAATCATAAAACATTCACAATAAGAAAGACTAGTCAGATTTTGGATTTTTCTTTAGGCCTATAGTTTTTCATCTGCTTTCTTTGCTTTTCTAAATATTTTTCATAGTTTCTTTCTTCGATTTTTTTAATATACTTTTTTCCTTTCAACTGTAGATTTAGCCATTTTGATATTACCATCTAAAACAATGTGGTCCAACTACAGGCCCGTGGGCCGCATGTGGCCTGCCACAGTGTTTTCAGTGGCCTTCGGAAGCATTCAGGAAAAATCTGCAAATCTGATATTTGTTGAAAAGTGTGTGAGGTCACATTTGGATAAAGTGCATTTTCACAAGAGCAATACCTTTTTTGTGTACCATTTTGTTTTATACATTTATTTTGTGATCAAATCAGAAGGTTTACGGCCTTCCACTAATCCCCTGACTAAATAACCTCTGTGTTTTTTTGGGGCTCCTTGTCTTGACGAGTACATGTGGCCCAATGAACTCAATACCGCCAAATAAATCTATCTATCTGCTGAATGTGGCTTTCTCAAAGTTGCCCTCGAGCCAAATCAATTGTTTATCCCTATAATAGGCAATTTTCATTAGAACAAGCATTTTACTAAAAATGTAAAAATGCTAACGGTGTTAGACTGCAAAGAGCTTCTGGAATTTAGTCAGCAAAGAAAGATTTCGCACTAAAATGCTCTCAATTTGGAAACACATGTATATTAGGGTACATTTTCTATGATGAAGCAAGTCAAATCTAAAAACAGAAATCTAATGGCAGATGAAAGACTGGGTGATAGTCTCTGAGTTGCACCACTAACACTGGTATTGATGAAGGAACGATAGTGTCAGAGAAGCCTTGACCACAGGTTTCCCACTGATAGTGATTTGTAACAAATTGGTATCTGCTATTGTGTAATAATTTCAATGACACACTTACGGAACTTCCTTTTTTTAGTTTTAAATGCTGCAAATCTGTTTCATACATCATTTTTTCAGAATGGGCCAAGAGTTGTCACGTTTTTGTAAAATGGCCCATAGGTTAAAAGTAGTTGGACCACGTTGTGGTTGATCTAAAATCAACAAGCATGCCAGCTAACTCTAAACAGAAAGATGCACAATTAAGTCAAATAATGCTAATGTGAACAAAACAGCATTAAATTGCTAAAGTGTTAATTAAAAAAAGTATTGCCATATTACTAAAAGGTGCATCAATTTTAACAAGAGTCCTCTGGTATAAACTGCTACTTCACCAACAACCACATATCTTCAAAGGTGGTTAGTAGGGTAATAAAGCATAGTGTCAAGGACAAATGTAGGTACGATGGGTTAACATAAGAAAGTACAGTAAGACTTAGAGGTGGGTTGTACAAATATCTAGTACAGATAACCTTTTAAATCCATTTTTCTCTACTCAACACCATCACAGATACCAATATTTGTAAAAAGGAACTAGCTTGTCGTTTACCCAAATCAATAACTTGGTGTTTCATTTCTAAAACGTTTTTTTTAACAAAACATATTGTGACTAACGGGACAAAATCTTTTTCGCTATAAACAAAGAAACCGTCAGTTTTGACAAAATTCTCTGGTTTAATTAAAAAGTACACACTACGTTATTAATTAATCTGAGGTAATGTGTAGAAAGCCTTACTAGGTTTTACAGGAAAAAACTTTAACAAAAAAATGTGACTAACGGGACATCTCTTTTGATATTCTTCAGATGCTAAAATTCCCAGTGATAAAACTTTTTACAACTAATTTCACTATGGAAATGATTAGTTTACCAATGCTTCTTACCAAAAAATTGCTTGACCAGAGAAAAAAAAATGTAAGCTCATTTCAATGCACCCAAAAAAACATCTGCAAATTCAAGATTTTTTTCGTGTTAGGTACATGTGTTTGCATTAAAAAAATACATGTTTTTGGCATCTGTTGTTTTTGTAAGCAGTGTTTTCATAAAGAGTGATGTATGAAAAGTTATTTAACACTTTGTTTGCTTCAATTTTGTGGTTTTATTTTTTTCAACCCTGGAGTACCTTTATCGTGGAATTGCCCTGATGGTAAAACCTGTCCATTTATGTCATTTGTTTTACATTTCCTTCCAGTTCAGCTTTAAGTTTGGCACCTAATTCTGTTGATAATGCAATGTGATGATAGTAAATGTACCTTAGACCACATTCTTGTCACCCATGAATTGGAAAAAGTTGAGCTGGTCTGCACTCTCTAACCTTCAACCAAGTGCAGGCTACCTTGACCCTTTGTTTGTAAATTAATGCAGTACATCATTCAAAGCTCCCAAAAGGAGTGACCATTTATGACTTAAAGACATCAAATCATGTTTTAAAGCCATGCGTTCTTCGAATCATTCAATGAAATTGACTCAGTTTAAATTAAGGTTTCTGATGATAAGAGGTTGATAAATGCTTTATAAGTTGCCTCTGCAGAGCTGAAGTTGAACGGATTTATTGCTGAGCATGATCTATCGTTTTCATTTGCAAATTAATTGATATTGCAAAATCAATTGATGTACTTCCAAATACATTTATAAAAGTGCTTGCGGTCGAAAGAATTTTCCGCTCTGTGAATGCTACTACAACACAATGCAGCAAATTGGATACTGACAGCTTGAATGGGCAATTATTAGCCAAAGAGATGGTTTCATGAGGCGGTGGTGGATGTGCAATATAGGAACCATGTTATAAAGAAAGTTTTCATAACAGTCTTGTGTCTTTTTGATGTTGATGCCTGGCATTTGATGTTAAAGCCTGAAAAATTAGATGTTGAAACAATTGAGCCCAGTGGCATCACTGCTATTGTGGCCTACACGGGACTTAGGGTTAATTAGGGGCAATACTGTGCTTGATGGTCAGTTGTTTACTTGGATGTCTGCCTGTGCTGTCAAATGATAGTAATCAACCAAGCACAACAAGTTACACGTTGTTTCGTCATGATTGTTTCAATGTACTGACCAATTCAATGTTGACCTTATTGCGTTCATGGGTGTCGGCAAGGGGATCAAAGCCCCACCCTGGATTTTGAAATGTTTAGCAAAAAAAGGTTGTTTTGTTAGTTTCGAGTGGGAAAAAACAAAATTAAAATTCACTACTTTTGGCCCACCCCTGGAAAATTTTTGGGAAAATCCTCTAGTGCCCCCCCTGGAAAAAATCTTTCCGACGCCCATGGTTGCATTCATTACAACACGAAGGCATGCATGTGTTTAGAACTGTAGGTCTTGTCTAGGGGCTAGGCCAGTGGTTCTCAACTTTCCATGGTTTGTGGCCCTTTTCCAAAGACTCCCAACACTTGTGGCCCCCTGCTCATCAATAAAAATACTTAGCTTTGTTTTTAATAACATGTGTCCATCTGCAATATCACGGTAGAGCTCTTTAACCCTTTAACGGCTGCAATTGGCCGGCCCTTTTTTGGCCAAAAATTGCCAAAAATTTTCTTGAAAACTAGGCCAAAATCTGTGTCTATAGAGCCCTTGATTGACCTGCTAGCATATCTGTAGCCAAAATTATGGGTTAAAAACCCAGTTTTTGGCAAAATTCAAAAGGTTTCAAAAAAGGCATATTTCTCCCTTTCAGGGAAAATTTGGCCAGTTATAACTCAGCAGCAGATTGAGCTAGAGAGCTGTTCAAACCCTGTAATGACTAATGGTGTCGTGTAGTTTAGAATAAAAAAATTTTTTTTTTAATTTGTGGGGGGGTTTGGGCCACTGGGATCATGACAGGCATATGTTTTTTGGTGAATTTCATGACGTCATCATCCGATCCAACGTGCCAATATTTTGGCTCTCAATATTTTTGGATTCTAAGTGAGAATACGTGTTTTTAGAGCCCTTGATTGAGTTTCTAGTGTTTCTGGTTCAAAAGTTATGCCAAAAATATTCCAAATATGACAAGAAACTCCCAGGGGATTAGCAGGGATTAGTGGGGATTTCCCTAATTAATATTCTACCATTTTTGCCATAACTTATCAATTAGAAACGCTAGAATGTCCATCAAACCCTCTAAAAGCTTATACTATAGCCTAGAAAGCATTTAAATCTCGCGCGGTTTCGCGCCAGTGATTCGGCTTGATTTTTGAACTCCCACGGGACGTTGACGTCATGGATTGTTTTGACAGACCTGTCAAAACATCCTGTGGTTTAGTAAACATCGCCAGAAAGGCCGAAATCGCACGGTGAAAATTGTTTTTTTCAGTCTAAACTACAAGTCTTTCCCGATTCAGAGCGGATTTGAATAGCTCTTTAGCCCGATCTGCTGGCGAGTGTTGGCCATATAGAATAGGGGTGTGTTCCAACCCAAATTGGGGTTTGTGGGTACAGAAATTTTCACCAATTTTTGTTTTTTATCCATAATTTTGGCTACAGATAAGATAGAAAGTCATTCAAGGGCTTTAAAGACGCGGATTTTTGCCAAGTTTCCAAAAAAACTTGAGCCAAAAGAATGGGTCAATGGATTGGGGCCCAGGGCCAGGTAAAGGTGGCTAAAAAATGCAAAAATACTCCCACTTGTGACGTTCCCCCCAGCGAACACCAAACCAAGAACGTAAAATTTTTTTTCGATGTCAACTAGAAGACTTGTTGAATCCGTAGAGGATTTGAACAGCTCTCTAGCTTAAGCGGCTGGTGATTTATGGCAAAAAAGGGTGAGCCAATATATTGGCTCCTGCGGTCGTTAAAGGGTTAATAAAGGCCTTTGCTCGTGGTCCTTAGAGAACCACTCCGTGACCCCAAGGGGGACCGAGGGCTGTGGGTGAGAAATCTGGGCTAGGCTAACTGTTTTGAGAGCATACTAGTTTTACACCAAAGATAAAAGCTTCATACACAGTTTCAGAAGTACTTTGAACTTTGATTCAGGAAAAGCTGGATCCACAAACACACCTGCCAAGCCCAGGATGAGTTTTTGAAGTTATTAAATGACAAAGTTTGCAACAGCAAATTTCAAAACTGTTTATGCTACTTTTGGATAAGAACAAGAAATTAATGCCCAGCCATTTCTGATCTTGGCATTCATAAACTCTTAGCGTTTTGCACAACATATTCGTGTGAAGCTGCATTCTCAAAATTGATTATCATCAAGTCTAAAATTATTGATCCTTTTTGAAAGGCAGTGGCTACAGGTACGCCTGTAATCTTGATATTTGAAACCTTATTAATATGCCACTTGCAACGTGACAGTAACACATAAGGAGAGTGCAATTAAACATGGTAAAAACATAGTCAACATAAAAGGTGAACCTAAAACTGTAACCGTAGTAGCCCTAACCCTAATGCAACCCCTAAACCTAAAGTTTGGAAAATTTTGAAAAAAGTATAGAAAAAGTGGTCCCATGAATTGCAACTTGCAACCACTACTACCAAAATGAAAGTCGCCAAGGTGAGAACCGAACCGAAAACCATTGGCACAGCAGACGTAAATGCTACTGTTACGCTAGAAGGACGGTGCCGCTTGAGTGACAAACTCAGCAATTTATTCGAACCACATCATGTGAGGTGGTTCAATAGCCACGTCCTTTTGAAAAATGTTAAGAATGTCTTGTATCAATCTAAGAATGGATGATCTATGTAAAAATAATCAAGTGCATCCATCTCCTTAGTTGTGCTTGATAACTTCTGTAAACTGTATTGGTTTTTGTTAATTTTGTTCGCCTTACTGTTTTCATTATGTGGAGGTTTTATACTATGCTGTTTCATAGATTGTGCATTTGTATGATTTCGCCATAGACAAAAATGCCTCTTGGTATTTGTAAAAAATCTTGATATTTGTAAAAAATAAGACGTTATGCATATTATTAACATCTTGGCTATTTATCGAAGGGGCCACACAGATGACCATTTTTCAAAATGTGGTCGCAGAACAAAAGTTTGAGAAGCCCTGATTTAAACAACCATATAAGGTTTCGATTTTGCTTGACTATATTGGAAGATGTAATAGTTAATTGGTATGGTTTCAACATTCTATGAATACACTTTTTTTTGTGCAATGATTAACTTTAATGCTGCCTAGTAGGTCTGAGTCAAGAAACAGCATGTTTCCTTGCAAATTTTAAAAATTATTTTCATCATTAAAGTAATTTTTAAGAAATGATTAAATTATTGGATTTGATAAACACTTATGTTGCCAAACTGTTACATTGCGTTTATAATCTCCTTTGCTTATGATAACATGATATAGGTTTTACATGTGTCTAAGCAGTTTCAATTACTGTTTACCTTACCTAACCAGCATAAACTTCCACAGATATGTGAAAACAAGCCAGAAAATATGTAGTTGTTATTTTCTGTTTTTCTATCCCATAATCTGGCAAATAAAATAAGAGATCTGCAAGCAAGCTGATATTTCTTTGTATTACTGTTAGTGAAAATTCCTTGTGTTGAGTAATTGCTTATAATAGCAAAAACACTCTAAAATGTGGTATAATTCTTTGTTTCACATTTTGTCTTCATAAGTTGAACTTTAACTTTTGAAAACAGTAGTTAAAAGTTTTGTCAATTCTATTTCAGCAATGCATTTTGACAGATCCCCAGGCTGAGTTTTTTCAGACAGACTGAAACGTTTTTGAAATGACTGAAAAAAATAAGTTCTTTCAGTCAGAATGCCTAAAAATATAGGCCAGGGTCGGGAACCTTTTCTGCTGAGGGAGCCGTGAAACCTACATATTTTTAATTGTATTTCCGTGAGAGCCATATAATATTTTTCAACACTTAATGCAATTAACTGACTAACTAACGTGTGCTAAACCAACAGTTTTAAACAATGGTAGATGTCTGAATTCTATCTTTGATAACATGTTTATTACTGTTAATGCGACTTCTGGTGTTGCTGAGCTGATGGCTTTATAGGAAAATTACAGAAAATGTTTCATCCGTAACAATCGTGTTAAGAGAATATCAAGCGAGCCAGATGCCATAATCAAAAAGAGCCACATCTGGCTTGCAAGCCATAGGTTCCTGACCCCTGATATAGGCTAAGGAACACTGTTGCAGTGACTTCTAATACAACTGCGAGACAAATGACTGAAATGTTTCATTGACCAAAATGTCTCAGCAAAAAATAATCAAAATGTCTCAGCGAAAAAAACCCGGTTCCCAAGATATGCCATTCTTTTTTGCAGACGTGAAACCTCAATCATCTTATGAGCATGATTAGTCTACCAAGCAACATTTGTCTGGATCAAACTTGCATGAAGTTTAAAAAGGATTGCGTGGGAAAACTAGCTTAGTTATTAAAAAGTTGTGGAGGGTTTATTTCAGCCTAGGATAGGAATTCCATTAAGAAATCTCCCAAAATTTTAGACTTTTTTCTAAATGTTATTTATGGTTATTTATTGCAGGTAAAACATTAGTTGTGAGAAGAGTGCTATTATGAGCTCATTACTCACTGGTGCAGATTTGAAGCAGCAGAACAAAACATTTTACCATGATGAAAATCTTCCGTCCTTACCACTCCCAACTGTTGAACAAACTCTTGCTAAATATTTAGAATCTTGCAGGGCTGTTTTATCTGAAGAAGACTATCTTAAGACAGAGCAGATATGTAAAGAATTTGCAAGAAATGAAGCACCGGTGCTGCATAGTTTGTTGCTAAAAAGAGCAAGTGAGCAGAAAAACTGGTTGGAGGAATGGTGGCTTGACAAGGTTTATTTAGAAACCAGAATGCCTTTACCATTGGGTAATTTCTCTGGTCCAGCAACATATTTGGAGCATGAATGGCCTTTGCAGGAAGGCACTCAGCTAGAGCGAGCTGCTGTTAGCTTGTACCTGTTTCTGCAATATTGGACTGTTGTGCGTAAGGAGAGACTTGTTCAACACACTACATCAGATGGAAAGCATTTGACAATGCACCAATTTCGATATTTGTTTAATACTTGCAGAATTCCCCTCCCTCAGAAGGATGAGTTGTTCCACTGCTTTCAGACAGAAGCAGAGGGCCAGTCACCTACACATGTCATTGTGTTGTATAAAGGATATGTTTTTAAAATAAGTGGCACTAATCCAACCACCCGTGATATTTGCACAGCAGGAGAGTTGCTTCAGATGTTTCAATATGTCATGGCAGAATGTGATTCTAGGCCTGCAAAAGGGCCAGGTGTTGCTGCTTTAACTGCTTTGGAAAGAGAAAAGTGGTATGCTGCACGACAACATTTGATTGAAATAGATGGAAGAAACCTTGAAATTTTGAAAGAAATCGAATCATCTCTTGTAATCATATCACTTGATGCATGCTCACCACAGACATACACAGAAATAAGTGTCACTGCTATGGTGGGAGAACCAGGACTCCGTTGGTATGACAAATCATACAACTACAGTGTAACTCGGAATGGTGCAGTGCTTTGCAACTGTGATCATACCCCGTATGATGCCATGGTGATGGTAATGATGGTTGAGTTCATGACACAAGCAATCAAGGAATTGAAAGGCTGCTTCCCTGGAACTAAAGCTTCAAGTTTGATTAAGCCCCTTGAGCTTCAGTTCACACTTGATAGCATTTCTAGGAACTATATATCTGAGGCTGCTTTGTTTTTGAATTCGTTGGAGAAAAATATTGAATTGAACCAAGTTGTTTTTGACAAGTTTGGCAAAACTGCATTGAAGGAATTGAGAGTCCACCCTGATTTTATGGTACAGTTGTGTTTACAGTTAGCGTATATGGAAGTTCATCACAAGCCAGCACCCACCTATGAGACAGCTACGACTAGGAGGTTTTACCATGGTAGAACTGAAACGTGTCGTACTTGTACTCCTGAGGTAGTAGCATTTTGTAAAGCTATGTTGAAGAGGCCAACACCTGGATCCCATGAATATCGAAATCTTGTCCATCTTTTTAAAAAAGCACATAGTAAGGGGTTGTCATTGATGGATGACTGCATGGCTAACAGTGGGTGCGATAGGCACCTGCTTGGAATGCTTCTTATTTGCAAAGAAATGGGTTACAGAATTCCAGATGTGTATAATGATGCAGGCTTCGCTGCATCTGGTGGAAATGGAAATTTTGTTCTTTCTACTAGTTGTGTTGGATACTTTCATGCCCAAGGTGGTGTTCTGCCCATGGTTGAGCATGGCTATGGATTCTTCTACCGAATTAATAATAAAAAAATTGTGTACACCGCAACAGCATTCAAATCATGCTTGGAAACTAGTGCACAGTCACTAAGTGACAATTTTGAATATGCTTTACTGTCGGTGCTTGAACTTCTGTCGAATGCTGACGAGGCAAAATTGTAACTTCGTGCAGTGTGCCTTTATTAAATTTCCCTCCTTATTACCCCTTATTACTTCCTAATTTTTGCACTTATCTAGTGTTACGAGATGTACTATATGTTATGTAAAATGAAGAACTTACAAAATCATGCTCAAGGCAATGTTGTATTGATTTAAAATTGCCAAAGTGTGTTGCGTTGTTTTTATGCCTAATGCTATTATTTTCATCAACTCCTAATCAAACCCTCCAGAAAAGGGGAGAAACTCACCACCCTGTAGAACAACCATGACAAAAGTTTTTGTTTGATTCGCCCTCTTCTTAAGTATTGCAAGCCTGCAGTAAATCGAAGTACAATTTTGCGAAATTGGGGTGTGTGATTACAAGCAATGCAACTGTTTACATAGATTTAAGACATTCAACGTGCATTGCTGTTTGATTGGTATAAAAAAGCATCCAGATCTACTAGCATTATAATTGCCTTTTGACTTTCTTTGATACTCGACCATTGTTTCCCAATCAGCGGCCATGGGGCTTTTTTAACGAAGTTATTTTTATCTTATAGTCATCTGGGCCACATAAATAGGCTAAACGGTTGATCGACAAACGCTCGCATCGAGAGTTCGACCCATCCGTCCTGTGTGTCTCAAATAATGATCTTCAAGTTACAACTGCTTGCTAAGTAGGCAATTCATCATATTTTCCTACTTGTGGGTATATGCTGCATAGCTTAGAGCAGTGGTTCGCAACCTTGGGCCCACGGCGGTAAAGCTGGGCGTCTACGAGCTTTGTCCTTTTCTTGTAAACATGATAGCGCTGCTAGACAACACTTTGGTGTCGATTAAGTAACAGCCGCAGTGATAGAATGATTTGAGCTCGTTGATTTGCGAATATAAAATAAGCACGTCCCCACCACATCACGATCAGAGGTTATTGTACTGTTCTAAACAGTTTGGAGGCATACAAGAAAAAATCAAGTTTTCAGGGGTGCGCAACAGAAAAGTTGGAAAATACTGCCTTAAAGGTCAGGCCTACAGTATTTCAACCTTAAAACCTGGCTAGGGACGGCCTGGTTCCAAACAAATATACAAATATTACTCGCACAAGAGATTGGCACCCGGAGTCCAAAAGTAAATTTTCATTATGCACCTGCGCTTTAGTATGGCCACTAACCCTTTAATACAGCTTTGTTAAAGTAGCACTGTAGTTGGTGCATAATTGGATGATAATCAGTAAATTTCCTCCACAGCGTTCATAAGATAAAAGGGTCATCAGTAATAATACAAAATTGTGTATTTGGAGAAGGCCGTACGTAATCTTCGGAAATAGTTGGTGCGAACGCCAAGGTGTTAGGTGTGCACCTTTGCATTAATTGTCTGCAGTGCAGTTTTTGAAATTGTTTAAACGCCTAACGTGGTCGGAAAAACACTAGAAGTCGGAAATTGCTACGTATTTGCATCCTGTCTGCTAATTATGTTGGTGCAGATGGATCTGCAATCGCTGTGGCGACACACGTGAAAGAAAATAAAGTTGTACAAACACTTTCAAAACGCCTCGTTAACTTCCAATTCTTAAATTGGCGTAGCATAGAAATTCTTGGAGATAGGAAGTCTTTTTTCCACCCATTCGACTCTTGAAGACATTCCACAAGTAGTTTTTGACATGTCATTCTTTTCAACGATTGTCTGTGAGCAATGGTGCAAACGGTTTTGTTGGCTGGGCTTGCTCACTGTTACCACGTAATTTGTATCAGAAACATCGTTGTGGCAACCGGCTGTTATTAACTACTGGTAGTGGTTCTTCTGAACAAAGTTGTTGCAATTTTTGTATTTGTTTGTCCCTTATTGCCTATGGCATCAGTTTTTAAGTGTTGATTCTATTCGTTTGAAGTTCGTCAGAAGTGTTGTAGTCGCATTCATGTGTTTAGGTGCTCTTTTGGCATTTTAGTATTTACAGTTACAGCATTTAACGACGAAGCAGCTGCGTATTAACTGTGCCATTTTGTGTAGAGCAGTCTTTTGGCAAAACAGTGATGAGTAGGCCTATTTTTTAGCAATAAAAAATTAAGCGAAATCAAGGTAATGATTGTCGATATGTGTTTTGGGCATTTGTGTCATCACCGTTAACATGATTTCTACCTTGATTGTTGCACTATTGGATGGTTCATAAGTGTTACTTAACCGATTGTCAGGAGAGATTCTTACACATTTCGCTTAAAACCAGAATTTAGTTTTATAAACATAACCATGGCTTCAAACAGAAACTTAATCACCAGACGCTTAAACACCTTGAAGGGACAAGGGTATAGTAGTCATCAACAGAAAATGTGAAACTGTAGAAGTTTGCTGAAAGAAATATTGGTTTGGTGACTTTTCATCACGCGACAATTAATCACTGACATTTAATCACTAGATAGCTAATCACGCAGACAATTAATCACTTACACGGTTTGGTGACATTTAATCACGTGGCAATTAATCACTGACATGTAATCACTGGATAGTTTGTTAAAATGGTGTTAGTTGCATCTGCATATCTTTTTCAAGCCCTTTCATAAAAGTCCATAATGTTGGGTGATGACATTGAAAAAGTGCCTGTATTCCGTAAATGGAAACCTTCGATAGAGTTCGTTGGTCTTGCAATCTCCTCAGACGCAGTTTCGAAATGATTCCATCTTTCTTCTGGAAAAATGGCGGAACCATAACGTTCACTGCGTCCTGGACGACGTCTGCCTCGAATATACGTACGTTCAAAAGAAGCTAAAAGCTCTGGCATATTTTTGTGGCCTGACATGTTGTTAGCTAGTATCACAAAAACTTCAGTAACGTCATGTGAAGAAACCATGGCTAATGCAGGTAAGCAGCGAAGAGCCAATTTAAACTGTCATTCTTTTCGCAGTCTGCTTTCATACCAATTTCGTTTACTTTTTGTATAACACTTTGTGTCAAATGAAAATAGGAACCCGTGAGTGTTGCATTTGGAAATGCTGACCTAAAAGCATTTATAACTGCACTCACAACATCTAGCAGTATTCTCTCAGAAGAAAAAATAATCATTCTTTTCACTTCAACATGCGATCATACACAACTTTAATTTTGTGCTGTACAAGGCAGAACATGGCAGCAGGATTTATGCCATGAGCGCGTTCGAAATGTAGTGTTTGCATTTGATAAAATATGTTTTGTGTACAAATGTGCGTATTGATCTGTCTAGTGATAAAGAGTCTAAGGGATTAAATGTCTAGGTGTTTAATTGTCTGCGTGATTAAGTATCTAATGATTAAATGTCAGGGATTAATTGTCGCGTGATGAAATGTCTGTACACCGAAATAATGGCGCACTGCCATGCTGCACAGTTCTCTGTCGCCCAGACTACTCCACCGTATCTGCAGCTTTCGACATCGAGGTTCAAAGTGCAAAAATGCTTTGCACAGTTAAATTTTTTCTAGGCATAGGTTTTCCCGATCCGGATGATATTGCAAAAATGATCAAGTCCTACAAAAGGGCTTCGCAAAACGCATTGTGTACCACGTGCTTTCCAATCTTAACTGAATTGCAAAGCAGCCGTACATTTAAGCAAACATCGTGACTACTGCCTGAACTTTCAAGAAGGTTCACTCTCCGAGGATTTCGATTTCAGATTTTCGTCGTCACCCCGGCATCAGCTTTTTTTTGGTGAAGTCGGAAAAATTTTTAATGTCACCCAACATGCGTCAGTGTTTCTTTCAAGGAATCTTATTTAAACCGCGCTAGCCATTAGATAGGTTTCCATGTCAAAAAATTACGAAATCGTTTGATTTTTTCATCCATGACAACGACTCGAGTGGACATATTGATGTGAAGAGCTTTGTGATTTGACGAGAACAAGGTCATAACTCAACTCGAAAACTCTTCGAATGACTCTTGACGTGACCATGTTACCGCGTGCAACAAAAAAACAAAGGATTTTGAAACATTGTCTATGGAAAGAAATCCTTTCTCAGCACAGAATCAGACACTAAGATCTTACAGAGTGTATATTTCGCCTACAAAGTAGGCATAACCAGCTCTTATTCAAATAGAATCATCTCTTATATTCAAAAAGAATTATTTCTTATTCAACTAGAATCAGCTCTTGTTCAAAGAATGAACAACCTATGACATGATAGTGTAGGGTTTTCCTTTTGGTGTAGGAACCCAATATTGAGGTTTGGGGTGTTGCCCAGCGTAGACGTTGCTTGCGAGGAATGCTGTCGTTGCATGCAGAGATGCTGGTTTCCCCA
>Ga0210059_1006485_pt1 | contig 18745 bp, 16 predicted proteins | sample Ectturendosymbi2_FD_188042 | JGI IMG/M metagenome (GOLD analysis project Ga0210059, IMG submission 188042) | Ecteinascidia turbinata endosymbiont from Florida, USA - Sample 2 (SPAdes) (version 2) | ecosystem: Host-associated > Tunicates > Ascidians > Unclassified | place: Key West, Florida... | reverse complement strand
CTTTTCCTGGGTGTGTCTGAAATATTAGAAGCGCGTAAAACGGCCCTGAGCTGAGATGATACACCGGAGTCTGCGCAACAAATTGCAGCAGATGGCACGGACTGAAATGAAAGGGTAACAGACCAAAAAGGAAAGAAACCTAACTTCTTCAGTGGTGTTAGTTAAGATTTTGTAACAAATGAAATTCACGGAAGTGTTTTTTTACAGCAGCGCTGAAACCGCTTCTTGCACAGGCCCTTGTTTGTGATATTCGCTCAAGTTGCTGGAATTGCTCCCTTCCCTTTTGCAAAAACAGAGCTTTTTCACCATAAAATTTTTCGTGTTGAATCTTCACAGTAGAGATGCTCCTACTGATTTTTTTCACAGTTCTTGCTTTCCAAAGTTGTTCTTGAAATAGTTGCTTGTTGCATTGGTTGTACAGCCAAATTCCATATAAATACAAGGTGTTAAACCATACCAAACTTTCATCTGCATATCGTCATCGAAAACCACTTTCGCCAGCGTTTGAATGGTACTCTCATATCGTGTCGTGCAGGGTGTTACTATAGAGTAACACTATAACTCTCTGCACGTCTCAGACGAGTTTCATGGCTAAAAAGAGCGGCCTTAGCAACAGAGATGTGGAAGCGGAACCGGAAGCTGGAAGCGGAAGCGGTGGAAGCGGTCATTTTTCTGTGGAAGCAGAAGCGGAAGCGTGAAAATTGTAACGCTTCCGCTTCCACATAGATTATTTGACTTGAAGAGTAACTTGGCGAAAAAGTTTTGTCCACTTCCCAATGTGTATTAAAAGGTGAAGTTGCACTATAAGTCTGAATGAACGTGCGATATCAGTAGCGCGAAAGAACGAGATGAAGCATAACTAGTATCCATGGCGTTCTTCATAGAAGGCCAAGTCATCGTGCAGCTTACCAATTTTTGTCGGAGGCTGACTTTTCAAGCCTGCCTGCTGTCTAGTAAAATGATAACAGTTTGAAAGCACAGCAATCTCCCAGTTATGTTCGCAACTTGAATCTGTTTGTGCGAACTTATGTGGTTGGTGCGAACTTAGCAGTTGTATTTTTAACTGCCTTAGCAAACAGATGCTGATCATTAGGGCTAATGTTTGGAGACTGATTGATGATTTGACTGAAGCTAACTATTCTTTTCAGGAAAGGAAAATAGTATTCACTTACATTATGCTATTCACTTCACAATGTTAGGCAAAGCCAAGCGTTTCATTGAGTCATTTTGAGTCAAATCATCCAACTGATCGAAGTTAACGAAACATCGCACGACAGTACGGAGTGAGGCTGTTGTAGGAAAGTCTGTGCGAAGCGGGAATTCATGTGCAAACGTTATTTGCCCTAATGTCTGAAGACACACACACAAAAAAAGTTAGTGTGTCTGTCGGCAGATTAACAGAGCTGGATAATAAGGTATTTCTTTGGATTGATAACATGCATTGAGAAAACTGCCCCTTCCACCTTCACCAACCATTTTGAAAGCAAACGAACTTGCTGAATAATTATATCAAATCGTGAGCTTCTGGCAACATAATGTTTCGTGTTTAACATTTTTTATGACCAGTTGTCACGTTTGATTTGCTGTAAATACCAGTAATAGCTGAAAAAGTTGAATCCAGATTTTTTCATTACTTTGTGCGAACTTAACCGGGATGTGAACATAACCTTGATATTACTGTACATATGTGTTTGCCAACTCAGTCTAAAAAAATTTTCGCATTTTATTAAAGATGTAAAAAGTTTGTCCAAAACCTTGCGTCCAAGAATTTTGCTCAAAGGAATATTATGACGTAATAATGTATCACAATCAAAGCGCTTTGAAGAAACCTTAAAAAGTACACTATGCAATTTTGCTTGATATTTGTTAGGCTAAGGTCAGGTTGTTGTAAGTGCTCGGCCTGGCCGATATATCGGGCCGATATTTGGCTTTTGCCGATATATCGGTATCGGCCAAAGCGGCCGACTTTGTCGGCTGCAGCAATGTTGACAAAACGCTGTTATATTCATCACCCATCCAGACACCTTGCGCAAGAAAGCACAATGAACCAAGTCAAGACAGTCATCTTGCAGCAAGACTGGCAGGTGCGGTTTCATAAACAAGCAGACAAGATGAACCGTGGTGCGCGCGTCGGCCGTCGCAGCCAAAACATAAGCATCATCATTGATAAGATTAAATAAACCATAGCAAAATATCGAAATTGCAACAAATTGAAATGTTTTAGCTCATAAATCCTGATTTTTGAAGTTTATAAAAAAAAGGTTAGGAAGAAAATACTTTGTATTTAGATAATGAAGCAGAAAAAAAGATTAAAAAATTTTGGAAATATCGGTATCGGCTATCGGTCCATGAATGGCCGATATATCGGTATCGGCCCCAAAAAAGTCATATCGGTCGATCTCTAGTTGTGTTTTTTGTAAGAGCAGAGTAGCAGTACCGTGTTGACAGATACTAACTTATGCGATCATTTTAACTAGTAATGTGCCCTTGTAAACCTTATGCTGCTGGTTTTCATAGTCATGCTTGTCAGCAAGTTCATAGATGAGATAGATTCCAGGCTCTGCTGGAGTCCAAGCTCTGATAGAGTCCAGGCTCTGTTGGAAGCGGAAGCGATATGTGTGGAAGCGATAGGTGTGGAAGCGGAAGCCGAAGCGGTGGACGAAATAGCCACTTCCACATCCCTGCTTAGCAACAACTCATTGTCCGTCTGTGCTTTTTGACTGACAGAAGTGAAATAAACGAAGGAGAAATTTTAAGCACCAGTAGTCACTGGAGGATGTCCTTATTCATCAACTAATAATTCCTAGCACTGAAGTTGATACTAACTGCGGCTTTCCTCTTACAATTAGACAAATGTCTCACAATACTTTAAAGCAAAGGTTGAAGATTGTAGTAATGAACTGAACGGTCGCTATTAGAGAGCACGAATATTGCAATAAGCAAAACAAGCTATTAGAAAATGAGAAGTTTTTTGTGTTGCTCAGAGTGCGTTCCGAAAATTTTGAAAATTTTCATGAACGCTAGATAACTTGAGAAATGCTTTGCAGGCAATAACCTAAATCACTATCAGAGATTTCATAGAGGTTTGAGTAAATTTCAAAATCTGATAGTTAGACTCACATGGCCAGACGGAGCTGTAATTCGCCAAATGCACCCAGCGTTGTTTGGATAACTATTGGGATAGTTCGGTGTTTGGATGTATCCTCTGGTGCCACTTGGTGCCAGACCACAAGAATAGCTTTGACCTGCAAATAGTAAACAAACATAAAGATGTGAAAATATACGGACCAGGAAATTTTGTCGAAACCTGGTTTCAACATTTGTTTGAGTGCATTTTAAGTACATCACTTCGTGTTCGACGTGATAAACCTCCCAGTACTTGACATTGTCCTGTTTCCTGTTTTCCTGCAAACGCAATTACTTTCCGTGATGCAGTTGAATTAATGAAAACCTGAGGTATAATAAAAGTGAATTTTGAAGATTTTTTCTAATCTTTCATGCATTTGGTGAACTCACCTTTATTTAGTGCTGGGAATTTGCAAGCTGCTCTATCAGATCCTAATAAATGAGTGAGTCATAACTTTCAACAGACATGTTAGCAACTAACATATCACCAGCTGTATTGAGCACTGCATATGTTGTTTATTAAATGGTTCATGCTTGATTGCGCCATTTTTATGGATCTCATCTGCGTATATATATGACTAAAAGGTATGGGATTTTGTGCTTACAAAAAATCAAGCCTGGGATTCAGTCTGGCAAATGCTGGAATCAATGCTGAATATTTGAATGAAGTTTTGGACAAAAAGCCACGCATTTTACAATGAAACGGTAAACTTATGTAAACCACACAGTGCTGAAAAATTGGCAACAATTTTTCCAAGGATAAAAAATTAAAAGTGTTGTTATTCACGAATCGAAACTTGAGCGCGTTTCTGATTATTGTTTTTGGTGCTGTTGCGATTGGTAAACCCGAGCGGCAAGTGCACAAAGCTTCACACTGTGGCAGCAAGCAACAATAGAGATCATGAGCCCCAATCACTCTATCATTGCTTGTTACACTCTATGGTTACATATATATGTGGTGTTGTTCTTCGCCGCGCACATCCCGTACGTGGTGAACTACACATTCAACGCAACGCCATCGGAAAGTTTGCAACAGTGCAATACAGCACAATGTAATTAAATAACTCTCTTCGGAATACAGCAAAACTTTACCATTCATTTTTCCAATCCACCAAAGTTTTCCATTACCATTCTTACCACGCAGTTGCGGCTTGATGTTGCCAAGTTATCTTGTGCTTATTGCAAAGAATAAAGGTGCGAAATCAAAAATCAAGTAATTCGCAGCTTGACCTGATGTTAAACACATACGGAGGTTTGCAATACGCACTGAAATCACATTCAGTATAATGACTGCCTTATTGGTTCCTATGCTGAGCGACTTCGACGGTAATCGGCATCTCTGTAATAAATATTCCTAATTCAAACATTTGTGATTTGTTATGCGTGGTCATCTGCAACAATGGAACCAGAACTGGAGACGCAAATCAGCTACGTGAATATTTAGCAAACACGTGATTGATCGAACTTCACTTTATTTATTTTCACACCAGTCTGTAGTAGTGAATTGTTACAAGAACAGTGATTTGGTGTGAGCGGAGTGAAAAGCAACGTGCTAATTCTTTGCACTGAAACGAAAAGATGGATCCAAATTACACAAAGTTTTACCGGTGATTAACCCTGCTCAGGTCTATTTTACCCTTATATGGTAAACCTGAGGCGTGATGCAAGCATACGATAAATGGCCGTTTCAAGGTGAACTTTCCAATAGCTGATTTTTTTGATGTGATCTTTCGAGCAGCATTCTCAACATCTGCATAAGTTTTGTACATATGAGGTTAGGGGGGTTGCTAGGAGCAGGAAAAGTACACCTGAAATGTTGCATCAAGAAGCTAATCAAAGACAACTTTGCCAGTCTGAGGCAAATACGTTTCAACATGTTCATGTGGTGCCAAGCGAGTTGGTTTGGCAGATCAACCAAAGCATTCTTGACGAGAAGCAGAGCCGACCCGCGTAACTCAGTTCAACGTTCGTTAATTGCTTGCCAAATGCCAAGCACAAGAAACCTCTCTTCAGTATTTTCCTTAGGGAAGGAGGCGAGCTGAGTATTCACTGCAAAGCTTGTGATCTATTTGGACAAGAAATTTGTTCCAGTTGTTGTCATTCAACACCTCGGAATTTTGAAAAACGCTAGAGCCTGCAACCATTCCCAAAGGTTTTCAAATACACGGTTCTGTGCAGCAGTTTTCATTCTTAAAATTAAGTGAAATATCTCGCTGTGACCAAAGCAACATGACCTAGCAAAGCAACACGATGTTGCTTCCCGTCATGCGGTGCACCATCTGCGTGAATTGACATCAGCGATAACCAGCGCAAGTCCATGAACCACTGCCGGCACGAAAACGCTGCCAAATGTGCAGTCCATTGCACCGAAACAAGACTAGGTTCGTGTGCCGTAAATGTGGAGCTCCTGTGTGCAAGGAACACTTTCGAATCTTCTGCCGAAACTGCTGAAAGGAAAGTCTTCCATGCACTTTGGTTTTTGTTGTATAGAACACTTCAAAGTTGCTACTTGTGTGAAATAAGTTTGACTGCAAGGGTTGTGGTTCTGCGCACAAGTACTTAGTCCAGTTACGCTTGTGAGAGAATTCAATAGCACGTAAGTATGTCATCGAAAACCTTGTTATTTCCTTGTAAAAAGTGCTTTAACTCAAAACAAGCGTTGCAGCTACTACATGTTTGAAATCACCTTGTTTTTCCTTCTTTTGATTGATTCTGCGCAGCAGATTGCCAGATATTGTCGTAAAGTAGTTTGTCCAGTTTCGGCTAAACACAACTTATGGGCACGAATTCACTAAAATATCGCAAAAATATTCAGTTGATCCTGTTGAGACTGTGCAAAAGGCATATTAACTCAAAACAAGCATTGCCGCCACTACATGTTTGAAATCATTTCGTTTTTCGTTTTTTTTGATCGATTCTGTGCAACAGATTGCCAGATATTATCGTAAAGTAGTTTGTCCAGTTTGGAACAACACACCTTATGGGTTAGAATTCACAAAAATGTCATGAAAATAACAAATTTTGATGTTTCAACCTAATTTACTTTGTTTGCATGTACTTCAACAAGCATCGAACAAATCAACAAAGCATCGAACAAATGCTTCAACAAGCATCGAACAAAGATGCTAAGGCTCTTGCAGATTACCAATGAAGGTTACTGGCGGAGTTTCGGATTTTTTCGTGCCGTTTGGAACTGTACCACTCGCGTTTTTTGGAGAGGGGGATGTGTTGGTTTTGAAATAATAAAAATTTTCCCACATGCAACAACTTTTTTTTTAGGGTGAGATTAGCTTGGGAATAGTTCCTGAGTTATTCAAAAACGCACCTGTGCACCTAAAACGTTTGCGTAGGCTTTGATGGCGAGGGGAACAAATTTGCCAGAGTGGGGCAAATTATACCAACATCGTTTTTTAATACACCTGAGCGGGGTTAAGCAATTCTCTAAAGTTTTGAAATCCTGGCAATTCAAACTTTCGTTCAATGAAAAACTGAAGAAATTTCCATGAAAAGTTGTCGACTTACGGTGTCAGACGAAGTTGAAATTCAGCAATCAAGTGCTGTGTTTTACTTTACTTCAAGTGAGGGTTGGTAACAAAAACGCATGCATTCATTTTCACACCTGTTCTTGCTCTAGGGAAGGTCGTCAGTGAAGATGACCAAAGAAGCCTGAAAATACCTCACACCTGTCGAGGCATGGGGCAATCGTAGTCGTCAATCGTTAATCGATTGAAATTTTTTGCGTAATCGCAATCGATTCAACTGCCCAAAAATGACATAAATTCGTAATCGATTACATTACGAATTTATCGTACTTAATGATTACTTTCGAGATTAAAACTTATAATTTTTCACGCCAATTACTGCACGACTAACCGCGGGTTTAGAGGCTGGGTTTCCTCCTTTAATATCGCTTGTTATGGTTATGTCTCAGGGTAGGTCGTTTGCCAGTCTGTGTCCGTGGCCACCTCTGACCCAGATCAGCGCGCCAAAAACCCTTTGACAACATGGTCGACAATCGTAAAAATTAGTGGCCAATCCACACTCGGCGTTTTTGGGGTGGAAGTGAAATAAGGGACGTCAAAATATCTTCACTTGTTTAAATACCCGAGCTTCTCTGCGACAATCGTTGGGTATCACACAAAAGTGGTTACCTTCCATAGGTCAAGGAACTGGCTATTTTTGTTGGTCGAACTATGCGATCTTACAGGAAATCACCACAGTTTAAAATCGCCTTTTCTCATTAATTCCCAAGAAGTCTGAAGCGGGTTCAAAAAGATAGGTCTCGTTTTTCACGAGCTACACATAACTGAAAAAGCTGTGGGTGTCGCAAGCAATCTTTTTTTATCTACAATAATTGTTTGAAAGATATACACTAAAGCAGTTTTCCCCAACCCTTTTGTAACCGCGGACCGGTCAATGTTTGACAATTTCATCGCGGCCAGGGAGTACTCTCGCAACAGTGTTTCCATTGGCAGAATCGACCAATCACATGCCCAGAAAGCGAGTGGTGTCACCACCAGTATACATTTTGTGATTTTGATGCCCGGTACCGGTTCGTGGTTCGGGGTTGAGGATCACAGCCCTAAGGAATGCTGCGCGCTAGTGTTTGACACTGCTTTGAATAAGATGAAAAACAATATCTGAAACGTATTCCGAACTCTTTAGAAGTACAATGTTTCTTCTTACACTAGGAAGTCACAACTCAATTTCCAAGCTACTGTAGGAGCCTACTAATTAATAGCGAAATGACGTTCACATTTCCAGATGAAGCTTTCGCTGTTACACGCACGTGGGAAAGCATAATTATTGCTCATGCGATAATCCAAAAACAAAAAATGAATGAAAGGCATTTGCTATGACATTACTCCCATATTAGGTATTTCTGCTGGATATCGTAAAAACGATCTCATAATCGCATGATAGGTTCCCACTAGGCCTGAAAGCATATTACCCTAAAACACAGTTATTGCCATTAAAGAAGTAGAATTTAAATCAAGTGTTTAACCCTCTGTCTACCTGAAAAAATGTTCATTTTGTAACAGTGGGGTCAAATTGACCCCAGTCAGGATCCTTATTTTGGAATGTTTTTTTAACTTTTCCTTACTTAGGACATAATAAAGAAAGAAATTGATCATTCTAGCAGTAATGAAACTTTTAAACACAATGAAAAACGAAAGATACAGTTGTAAAATTTGCTGTTGCACCAAGCGAACACAAGTTTTGAAGTTCGTTACTAGGTTGATTTGAATGGGAATATTGTTTAGTTCATATCCAATAATTAGTGTTTTCATCGTACACAAATAAGAACAGAAATTAAAGACAAAACTAACGGTACCCAGTGATAATTGTCCTGCAGCGTAGCCTACTGATTTTGTTTATGCGTCTCACATAAATATCCCCCAACACAAACCACTTGCAAATAAACTGGAATTACAACACAAACCTCAAAAACACTTGCAAATAAGCACAAATCATATCACAAACCTTGAACACATTGAAAATAAACACAAACGAAAATAAAAATAATAACAATAGTAATATCAAACTAAGCACAGTTAATGCAGACAATGTCCGAGAGTTCAGGACATACATGCTTGCCACATCTAGAACAAACTGATTGACATTTTCGGTCCTTCTTTCGGTCACACAAAATACATCGGGTTCTCTTATTCAGTGTAGTACCATTTCCAATAAGAGTAACATTCCTTTTTCTGTTGCAGAAATTGGTGCAACAGGTTGTGCTTCTTCTGTAATTCCACATAGTTTATTTCCAAGGCAGATCAAAAACTTTCTTTTTTGCCTCATGCAGGTGTTGTCATTTTATGATTTATTTGTTGCCAAATGATCAACGCATTGAATGCACTGACACCAATCATATTGCAGAATAAGACCAATGACCATCTTCGACTCATGCGTTTGGTGGAGTATGATCTCAATATTCTGTCCAAAGTGTCAACACCACGTTTTGTTTTGTTGTAGAACAGAATGATCCTTGGTTTATGTGCTTTTCGATTTCGGGCTGTCTATGGATCGTTGAAAGCGTATTGACTACACGTTTTTGTAGGACAGTACAATGCAATCACTACATATTGTCGAAAACCAAAGACTGTACTCGTCACGTTCCGTTCTTTGGCCACTGTAAACTCCGTTGGGAGCTCCGGCTTGTTCTTCCTCATTTTTCCTACCAGTGTGAGCTTCTTTTGAAGTTTTCGTGCAAGCGACAGATTTGTGACGAAATTATCACATGTGATATTTCGGCCAGAAGTTTCAATATATTCTGCCAAATCAAGAACAACTCTTGTGCCTTGATCAGTTTCTCAGGCCGATCCAGCATCTTTACCAGTGTACACTTGCATTTTCCATGCGTAAGAGCAAGTGGAGTCACAAATTGTCCAGATTTTTTTTCCGTATTTGCCTGGCTTTGAAGGAATATATTGCTTGAAAGGGCAAAGCTTACCAACTGTTTTTTTTTTCTTCCTCTAAAGCATACCAACTGTTCGTCTACTGTCATGCTTGGTCCGTAGGTGTAGGAATCACGCAAGTAAGAATCCCAAGTTTCAAACACTTCTCTGATTGGTTGCAGCTTGTCAGGGGCCCGATGATGTCATCTTAACTGTGCATTGTCAAATCGGAGAACGCATAAAATTTGTTGATACCTTCCTCTACTCACAGTGAGATTGAAAATGGGCCAGCCATCAAGTGTGCTCCATAGCTGTGCAACGCTTTCGTTGTTGGACTTACATACGCCAATCAAAACAACTACGCCAAGAAAAACTTCAAATTCTTCATCATCCGCGGGTGTCCATGAGCTACCGTATACTATGGATCTTTCGTGATTAGTCCACTGACACATGGTTTTTCGAAGAGAAGACCGCAAAAACAAAGTGAAAGTGTCACTTACTTCTGAGCACTGAGATTTTGCAAACCTTGTTGGTCCTGGACTTTATCGAATAACGTTATGCGCAGCTGGTCTACCAGCATTATTTGCAAAAGTTGTTGCTTCCCAGGTTTCGGTTTTGGAAACGAGGTACAGTAGTTTGCAGAAGCAGAGGAACATGGTTGGTCATTCATTTCTTCTTCAGAAGATGAACCACATGAAGATGTTTCTTCCCTGTCTTCTTCGCCATCATCAGTACAAATCCATTCCGAGTCGCTTTATTTCTTCTTCTTCGCTGTTGTCGCTTGCCACAAAACCCAAGACCTCATCTGCAGAGATGACATCCTGACATGTTGCTTGTTTGTTCTTCTGTATTCGTTTTCGGACTTGTTTTCGTTTTGCATTTTTTTTATTTAGTATAAAGAATAAACAACAACTTTTCATTTGTGGTTTTCTAAGCAGTGCAAAAATGAGGTTTTCTTTTATTCATTTGCATGTTTCATTGGGTCACTTATTCGTAAAGCTGCTTGGAGTCAATTTGACCATAGTTGTGTATAATGCTGCTTTTATATTAGCTCATGATAAAGGTGTCCAACATTAAAAATATTTTGGGTCAACAAACCTCTTCAATATAATATAAAAGTCATGAAGTTTCATAGCGCTGCTGCCAACGGTTTAGAAACAGGAACTTTTCAAAAATGCAATCGGGGTCAAATTGACCCCATGGTAGACAGAGGGTTAATACTGTTTCAAATATTTGGAAGTTGGACTACTGATATGAAGAAAAAACACCCATCTCACTAGTCCAGATTATGAAGAAAAAGTGTGGCACCGTTCAAAATAAGAAGGGGCAAGCGGGCTGCGACCATCAAATTCATAGTGGATACCTCCAAACTCAAGCTCTAGTCTCCCTGATAAAGTCAATCTCCAATTTTTTGTACTCTACGAACCCCCCATACAAGCTTAAAGCCTCACCCAATGCTTTTGATCTGGCGATGGATCTGCTTCTATTCAGGCCAGAAAACATGGGTGACAACCAGCGCATAACCAATATTAAAACCATAAATTTCAACCAACACCACTGGTACCAGTGAAAAAGTTAAACTTTGCATTGTTTTTCTGCTTTTCTGCTGAAATTTATGCGATTTACGCGGAATGATCTAGCCTAGTCGTTAAAGCCACCTCCAATGCTTTTGATCTGCCGATGGATATGCTTCTAACCAGGCAAAAAAACACAGGTGAGCATCATCCTATAACTAATTTAAAACCATGAATTTCAGCCAATACCTCAGATACCAGTGAAACAGTTGGAATTGTTTTTCTGCTTTTCTGCTCAAATTTATGTGATTTACGCGGAATGACCTAGCCCACAGGTTCTCAATCTTTCACGGTTTGTGGTCCCCTTCCAAAAACTGTCAACACCTGTGACCGTGCTCATCAATAGGTTTTGCAATATCACAGCAGAGCTATTTAGTAAAGGCCTCTACTCGCGGTCCCCAGAGAACCGCTTCGTTGCTCCCGAGGTGGCCGAGGGCCCCGGTTGAGAAACCCTGATCAAGCCAATAAACTGCCCATTTTGTTGTGGATTACAAATTTCGCTAACCATGCAAAATGTGTTTTTTCGTGGTCGGCGTGAGCTGTCTACTGGTTTGCACTTGCAACCAGAAGGATCAAGACAAAACAACATGGACATCAGTCACTGTGCCTGGAGCAAGTGGCATGTAGAGGGTGGTGGCAAAAGAGGTGACAGGCCCGGGCATCCAACGAGAGAAATTACAAAAATTAAAACGCTCTAACAAGATTTTTCCTATTGTAAGGCTACTAGCACATGCTGCATCGAGTTAATTTTTCGAAGCTTGTTATTTTTGTCAACACTAGTTTCTACCTATTCAAAGGCCAGAAATTCTCACATTCTTCAATAACACGGACGTACAGTATAGGTGTGATAGTGACGTGGACGTTTAATTGATTTTCTTAGCCATATTTCAAAAATGTTCGATTTGAACTTGCTTTAGCTGACTTTTTGATGCATCACCGGATTCCCGTTTCGTTTTTTGGTGTGGCAACCCTGTGTGTGTGTGTTAAAGCCGCACACCTGTGCTGTGATTGCAATATGTGCATCATTTCGAGCTTCCTCATTAACTGGCAGTTCAGGCGGAATGATCACAACGGCTCACACAAGCACCTATATGCTCTGCCCCCAGTAGTTGTGTATATACAGCCACGTAATAAAAAAAACGAAAGATTCCTTGCGTACTTTATGCACATTCTCAACACTAGTTTAGTTTAGCAAGTTTCAAACTGTCAATCCTGTGTGTCCGCCATCCCAGCCGCATGCCTTCTCTTGTCGACTGCAATTCGTCTAGACATTCGCGCATCATGACATTTTTGCAGTTGTTAACTGCCCTGTCGTAGCTTTGAGTTTGTTTTATTCCATTGTTTTAATGCGCAGCGTTATATTTTTTCAATTGCGAACTGCCCTGTGGTAGCGTTGAGTTTGTTTTACACCACTCTTTAAATGCGCAGCCTCATATGTTTGCAATTGTGAACTGCACTGACGTAACACTGTGTGTGTTCTGCTCAGAGGCGATTTTCGTTTTCGGTCCCAGGCTATTTTAAATTGGCGACCCTTCTGGAAGGTTTGCGATGACTTTTGTTATACAAATTAGTACTACACGTGCTCGCTACATCAAGGGAGGATCGAGCCAGTGAGGTCAGGGGGTTCGATTTCAGTAATACTTGCCAGTCAAGGCTCATAACAACTTCGTTACTGTAAGAGAGTTGAAGCATACTTCACAACACTGCTGTGGCAAAGCAGTGTACAACAAAACGGCCGTTTATCGCGAATGTTATTTTCCGAATTGTACAAAATCATTGTGAATAAAGTTACTTTCTTAGGTTTTAGTGGGGCGCCCGCCCCAATCGGCATCCAGTGGATCCGCCCTTGCGCCACATTCACTGAACAAGTTGATCCGATTCATAACTGTATTACTTTATTCTGAATTCCCTCGAAATCAAGAACAAAAACAGTCATAAAGAAACTAACGAAAAAGCCAGTAGTGAAGTTATCTGACTACACTCCCATTACATATTTATTTTGTTCCTTGTGCAATTGCACGGTTCGCAAGTGTCACCAGCTGACTCCGACGGAAGCACCTGTGCTTCTGATGACACCTAACAGCCTGTTACTGTGCATAGATGGACGGGCCTTATTGTCTGCAAAATCGCTGATAATTCTATCGTACTTCATTTTTCTAGCTGAAGCATGTTCAATATACAGAACAGCAAGACTTTGCAGCATGCTCTTCCACCCGAAACAAGCTTGCTGATAATTTAGTGGTGCTGCATATCAATTTTCAACTGATAGAAAATAACGGGAAGAAACATTCGGACTCAAAACGACGTCAGTGACTGACGACGCCGTTGACTGGCCCCTCCCGAAGAAAATTATTGGCTGCGCTGCAGATAAACTGACTGAAACTGTTCCTTTGTCATTTGACACCTCCGTGGGGCATTTTTGTGTAATTTAACCGGGAAAGGCTAGACATATTAATGTTTCGATGGAATTGGTTTTTCCGAACACAAGTGATATATGACTTGCATTAAATATTTTATTGTACAATTCAAATTAAATGTGTTTCTTTTTTAAAAGAAATTATAGTTTGCAGTTGCAATACGTTGTTTGATTGTGTATAAGATAGGCGTATACAATTTGATCAGGCAGCACAATGTACGCCTATAAATTATGAGAACGTTATTATTTGAATAGTATGATATTACTTACAAAGAAGATAAATGAGTATAGAAGTATATTATGGTCCTCATGGATAATTTATAGTTTATTTGCTGAAAATTTCAAAGCGCAAATAAACTCAAATATTTTCCGTTTTAAAACATTTATATTTTTAATGGTTCAACTTTCGTAAAAATTGTGCCTACATATAATACAGTACATACAAATTATTAGATAGGGCGCACGCTTCAACTTTGCCATTGTCGCCATATCGCACAGATACGCCCTTGCATTTTGCGCCATTGAATATCTGCAGACTTAGCTGCAGTTAGGGATGCATATAATGGAATATCGAATCCTAAGGATTCGAATCCTTCAGTATTCGAATCCAAAAATCGTTTTTTTGAATGTTCAGATTTGCATAAGAATGATCCCCAACTGTCCCCACTTTCAGTTAGTCAGAAACAAATTTATCAACGGACGTTGCCACCATTCAACTCTACATAGCCAAATGGCGATAAAAGCTCTCCGCTAACGAAACTGTCTGCTCAGTATTCCACATCAAAAATCCTTGTGCAAGTTACCAAGACAAAGTGAGATCCTTTCCTGGAAAGCTCCTGACATTCCAGAATAATCAGACATACCTGGGTATCACTCCCGGTAAACGTCTCACATTCAAATATCACATTTTGAAGTTGAAAAACAAAGTCTGATCAGAAGTTACCTTGGAAACCGCTTCGTGAGTCTTGGCTGGGGATGGTCATTTAACGTGCTGAGAAGCTTGACAACTGCTTTGGTATAAGCTGCTGAAAAACATAGCTCCCAAGGTGACAAACAGCACCACACGTGATTTGGATTCCCAGTTGAAAGAAGCCATGCGTACAATCTTAGGTTGAACAAGACCTGCTCTTATAGACCTTCCTTTCAGATATCCTGCCCCTTGCTAATCGAATAAACATGGCATGTCTACTGCTACATCTCAAAGCACAAAATCCAAACTACAGGGACCGAGTTTGGTAAAAACTTTGGAGGGGAAAAATCTTTACTGTTTGCGTTTCGATGACGTTATCATGTTCACTCAACCGTATTACGACATTTTTGTAAAATTGGCAAAAGGGGGACACATTATGGAATTTATATATTTTGGTGATCATGGCCCAAGTGCCTTCCCTGCCAGAAGTCTCGGTCTCGAGGTTTTAACCAAGTCTCGGTATCAGTCTCGAAGGTTACGGTCTCGACTACATCTCTGATTCCTAAATGAGATATACTGCTACTTAAAACCGCAAGATCACATAGATCAAATCATAAACAAATCACAAGATTTTGGTAAATACTATAGTAGCAGTGACAACCAGGCGCGTACCCAGAAATTTTAATAGGGGGAGCAAACAAGAACCGAGTTTCAATATTTAAATATTTTTAATGGTACATGTTTTCAAAGCATCATCCATGAAACGTGCACATGTTTCTGGCGTTTTCTTGTGAACAATTGTGTTCAGATTTAAGCTGACAAATGAAAAGTCTGCTTTCATTGAATTGACATGTTTTGAAAGTTTCGATGGTGAAGTTCCAAGCTTCTACTTGGGATCAATGCCACCATTTGCTCATAAACCTTTCCTGCAAAAGCGCTAGTAAACCTCTCAATGCTCTAAGTGCACGATCTGCAGTATGTTTTTTACAGCCAATATCGCAGTTGAGCACGAAGTCATCGGGTCGCCATTACGATTGCGCTTCTTATACTGTATGTACATGCTTCGGATGTGCACCAACACAGCACGTTCACTCAAAGCATAGCAGAGACGTTGCTGAGGCACCGACTTCCGAAGTAGACCTTCTACAAAACCTTCGCTCATATAAGAAGTGGATCCCGTTGACATCTAATTTTTGAGCGATTAATCAACGTACGTAATTGATAAACGCAAAGGCTAGAGTCTTTCAACACGTTTGAAAAATAGTTGGATTTTTGATAATCCATGAGATCTTTTGGCTGTGTTCAACTTATTCTGTAAAACCTTTGTAGCAACTTTAAACTTATACTTAGTTTAATTTGTTTGAGACTTTGCAAAATTGAACGGACTTCATTGAAATATAAAATAGAATTGAACTGCAAACACAATCGCAACCACCACAGTATTAAAAAACGTACTGACCACGCTCACATGCATCCAAAGATAGTTTGCACACTGCACTTAATTAAATTTGTACAAATCACGGGCTTCTAAAAAATACACAATAACTTGTCCGCGGAATTTGAAACCCCAACGAGAAAAATTCAAATCTAGTTTCAATTTAGTCAAATTCATTTTGCCAAAAAGACAGATTGCATGTTCAGCGATGAATTTAGGGAAGGATAACGAGGCAGTCGCCTCGGGCCCCTTTTTTCAGAGATACCGTTGACCCCTCTTGCGAGCTTTGCACTACTGTTTAGTTCAGTGGCCCTTAACCTTTTTTACATACCTTACCCTTGTATCAAACAAGATTATCATTTTTGCCCCACATACACTGAATGGTGCACATTTCTTAAAAATACGAAATTAAAGAACTCTTACAGTTTAGAATGATTTATAAAAACTTACATTTTCTGCAATTCATGGTTCAGTAAATTTACCCCCTTGGAAGATAAAATTTACCCCCGTGGGGTAAATTTACCCCTGGTTATGAACCACTGGTTTAGTTGAAAAGGTTATGTACCACTGGAGAAAGTCATATGATTTTCAAAATAAACCAAAAATTATGCGAAAATGTGCCAAAGGAGGCAGCTCGCAAGTGTCCAGCTGCAAGACTTTACAAATTTTGTTCCTTTCGTGTGTATATTATGCTCTTCAGGTTACTTTGTGAAACAAATTTGACTCTTTTATCCACGTAATCCCACATCTTCTTTTCGCAATGGCGATTTTTGGGGCCACTTTCTGAGAGCTTGCCCCTAAATTTTAATATCCATATCTTTGCACGTTTTCTCAGTATATGAGTATGCAAGTCATGGCAGTGTCAATTCCTTCAGTACTTACAAAAAAAAGCATATTGCTGCTTAACGTTAGATTTTGCTGCTGACCCTTTTCGTTGATTCAAAATTATCTCCTGTATGATAGGGTAGGAATTAATGTCAGATGAAAGTTGAAACACTGAGCTTACGAACAGCAGGCTATGTCAGAGTCTAATATCTTGATAAGACTGATTTTTACTCGCCGGCAAGGCAAAGAGAAACCGTTGAGGAAAACGTTAAAGCTCGGCATTATTTTTATTGAACCGTCACAATACAGTACATGTCATCATAAATGATTATTTAGAATGAATGCTATTGTTGCTAAACAGTGAGTATAGCGAAACAGGTTTGTCAATTTGGCTTTTTTGAAGCCAGATTTTGATATTCTGGCTTTTTTAACGCACATGGCTCTATTTGAAAATCAAAAAAAGACAGAAAAAAACTGGCTTTTTTCAGTCGGAAAAGCCTAGTTCTGACAAAACATTGTCTGAACTGCATGTTCATTGCAAATTTCTTCTGACGAGAGTCCATTACCGTGCATGGTGCAAAGAATATGGCAAAGATTTTGTTGCTGCTCAAAAAATGTTCGTTGTGTGGTTTCGCTGACACTGGAAACAAGAATAGGTTATAATTGCAACACCCATTGTTATCAAAGAGAAATTTGCGATGGTCTTGAAATAAAGCTTACATGACCATTAAGTTGGATACAGCAAGCTGGTGCGCCAAATGCAGCTGCGAAAAGCCTTACTCCAATTGTTTTACTTGCCGTCATTGATTACAAAAGGTCAGGTACAAGTTTGTCTTCGACTAAAATCTGCAGTAGGATAGGTTCCTTGAGGCAGTTTCGTTGATTTGCACTGAAGTATTTCTTTGGGTCATATTTCAAATATTTTATTAACCTGAAAACGTCGAAATTGGAGCGACATTGCCCCCGTTGCCCCTATGGCAACGCGCCTGGTGGCAACCGAATTCTGATTGTGTGCTACAGACCAGCGCCGGAATTCGTGATTGAGCGACGTTTATGTGCACACCAATTCGGTAATTCAAATCAACCAACATAGTTATCAACAATCATGACAATTAATTTTGTCCAGTCAATCTGTATACTGTTTCTACAGATGATACATTGATAATGTTCATTTTTTCTATTTATTCTCTGACTTTATGCTGGGGAAACGTTTCCAACAGCAATGTAACCATGAAATTTGCACAATTGCATTGTTTTTATCACAAAATATTGGGGGGGACAAAAGATATTATGTCTCCCCTGTCAAAAAGTTGGGGACATGTCCCCCATCCCCCATGCGCTAGACGCATATTTGAATACCAAAGGTTAATTTCTTATCACCACATTTTATTCGATTGCTGAAATACTTGAAACTCATATGAAAAATATTGGAGAGAGACACATTGTACGTAATATAATAATAACAATAATAATATTGTATTTTTGCCCGCAGACACGAAGTTCATAGTACAAACACACACTTTCTGCACAACTCAGGTTGATAAAAACATATAAAACAGAACGTTTCACAACGGCATTGTAGGCTGAATCCAAGGGTTACAGACACATTCTTAACACTATTGTTCACTAACCCGTAACACTTGGTACAACACAACTGCAGAATAGGACGCTAATTCCCAACCTTTTCGAGGCCATGAGGTGAAATACGAATGCGTTGTGACATGACACACCCTCACACGAACAAGCACTACAATGTCCGAGCACTCAGTCACAAAGTAAAATGCGGTTTTATTGTTCAAAGGGTAAAGACGATTATAAACAATTTGAGTGCACCAAAGCACGCAACCATATGTTGTTAGATTTTCTGCATCTTCCGAGAAATATACGGTGTTTCACAATTGTTGAAACAAAGCGGCAGCTTCTAAAACCTTTATCGATGACCTTATTCATTTTTCTCTTTCCAGATTGTCATAGGGAAATAGTTAACCTTTTTATATATAAAACAAAAAATAGTCTAATGATGCCTTGGTCGATGGAGCAGAAGATCTTTTGTGTAAA
>Ga0210059_1006484_pt1 | contig 18748 bp, 8 predicted proteins | sample Ectturendosymbi2_FD_188042 | JGI IMG/M metagenome (GOLD analysis project Ga0210059, IMG submission 188042) | Ecteinascidia turbinata endosymbiont from Florida, USA - Sample 2 (SPAdes) (version 2) | ecosystem: Host-associated > Tunicates > Ascidians > Unclassified | place: Key West, Florida... | reverse complement strand
TGCTTCTTGGTACAGATTCATGCGAAGGTCTACCAGTTTGATACACACACTTCTGAAAATAAAAATTTGCATGATTTATCTTCATATGATGTTATCATTAAAAATGAAAATTAAAGATATTCATCCATGTAAAGAGACTGATCATGTTTATGCTATTGTCAGAACAGGCCACGGGCAACTCACATGGTCCATACCGGCGACCTGGTTCCGGCGGGTACCATCTTGGTGACCCTTGGTTTAGGCTTTGTACGCTAGGCTACTAGCAAGTGTAGTGCAGCCTGGGGCACTCTTATCATGTGTTAGTGTCATGTTACAGGCATCGGACAAATAAGTTTTCAAAATTGATTAATGTATGAAGGCCCCTTGGTGAACCGATGTCATGTGTCTATTTTGCTGCCATCTTGACTATTTTGCTGCCATCTTGGAGACAAAATAGATATTGCCTACTTTATATTACGGGCCGGTCTGGGCCAGAAAATATGTTGTAGTTTGGCATAAACGGGCTGGGCTGGGCAGTTTCATGTTAGCTCTGAACGGGCCGGGCTGCAAAACTGCTGGCCCGTGCCATCTCTAGTTGCATGCTCGTTGTGCTGTGGTGTGGACTGTAGTGCATGCTCTCTGGTGGTGAGGGAGTGGTATTAATTATTCGTTTGTAGTGCTCGCAGATGTCTTAGGAAACTAAGTTCTTTGAATTGAAACATTGATGAGTGATTGAACTTTGCAGTGTCTGTTCGATTGATGGCGCGTCATGTCAATGCATTCGTATCTGGACTCGACCAATTTAGGAAATTGGCACCCTACTCCGCAGTAGTGTTGTAACAAGTATTACTTGTTAACAGTGTAAATCCTGTAGTTCTGTCTTCAATGCAGTTGCAAAAAGTCAGTGTCTGTAGTGTAACTCTGAGATTCCGGCGGCTCAAATGACTTGTAATAGTAATATGTTCTGTTTTGTATGTTTTTATCGACCTGCGTTCTGCAGAGTTTGAGTGTTTATACTATGGACTTCGTGTCTGATCACAAACAAATAAATAAAATAAATAAATTTGAAAGTGCAATATAGATTAGTTTCACATTTACAGTAGGCCTACTATACAATTGATTCGGGGCAGCATATGAAACTGCTGTCCAACCAGCAAAAGTGCTACAAAACCGAATTTTGAAACAAATGATGTTTACCCATAGAAGATCAATCCAAACAGTCTTTTTATATTATTTAAAATTGTCAAAAATTTTCATTTATACTAACTCAATTTACCAAATTTTATCTTATGCACAAATATAATGGCAAAAGAGTGCTTTTGTCTCATTAGACAAAATAGACACAGCTATGCTCTTGCTTCATGAAGCAAGGTAGACAGTAGACACTGCCTTCTTTGTGGGCCGGGCTAGGTACGGGCCAAAATTTAGGAAGGGTTACAGGTATGGGTTGGGCTACGGGTTTGTTGTCATGGGTATGGGTCGGTGCAAGAGTCATAAAAATGTGAGCCTGCGACATCACTAGTAGATGTTGAAAAGAAGTGCTATGGCAAATCCCTGTGGGACGCCATTCTTGAGGCATCGTAATCTGCTGTGTTTGTTTTTACTGGTGGTAAAAGTGAAGCTGCAATTGCCAATCAGCTCTAGGCCTGTGATCATTTGTTTAAATGCATAGCTAATGTTTTCTGAATGTTTGTTTGTAAGTTATGTTGTCGCCTGTATTGAATTGCTATGGTACTTATTAGTAAAGCTACTACTGACATAATATGTAGCAACCCTCAATATATAGAAACATTTTTAATGTTTGTTTTGGTTGTCTGTTTGTTTCTGTATGTTATTTGCTGACCATGTGTTATTTCAATGTTTTTTGTTTTTCCTGTGCAATCAATGTGCATGTAAATTAACGCTTTATGTGCACTGGGTTTTGATTAGCTATTTTGGTTTCTTTGTACTATTAATACATTGACTCCTGTCGTGTGCATGCTGAATCTAAGATAAACATTGCAGATATATGAATAATTTATCTTGTTTTTTGCTTTGTTCAAACGGGGCCTAAAGCAGTGGTCACCTATGGACCTCTTAAACAAGCCTTTTGCTGTTTTCACATAACCTTTATAGAATGGAATGTGCAATTCTCAATACTGCATATAACATTTATTTCATTACTTTTTTCATGACATATTAGTCAAAAAACATAGTTTCTTAAAATTAAAATTAATTCTAAATACTGTGTAATTTTGGTATGGTTTTATGATTGACAAATTATGGGTGCATCCAACAGCCATTTCACTCAGGCTGAACTTGAAGAATATGCGGTAAGATTTGGTACATAATTGTGTACATGGTTAACCACGTACACGATATATTTTTGTAAGCATTTTAAAACGATGTCGTTATCTGTTGTTTAATGCAGGAATGCCAAAGACAGACATTGTGCTTAACGTGTACTATAAATTATAGGAACATTAACATGACTGTCCAGTTTTGTTCAAAGCTAGCATCGCTTTTGTTTTAGGCTGCACTTAAATTACATTCTGTCCTGTATAGAAAGTTTGTTTATGGTGTGTTAAACAAGAAGTTAAACAAACAAATTCTTTATTTATAGCTTGCTAATATACCAGAGAAATTATTTTTTATGTATGAAAATACAGATGAAATTAAATTGGTGAGTTGCATATCTCCTAAACCCATATATCATTTCAGTGCATACAAGTTTTAAATCCCAAACCAAATCCTATCTAACCTTAAGTAAAAATATCAGTTGATTTCATACTGCTTCATAGTATAAATGAGATTACTGCATCAGATTTCTTGTCCTAGTTATTACCCTTTTTCACTTAGTTACATACCTTCTAAAGAAAAATGAAATTTGCAAACCAAAGGAAGTGTATGACAATATGCAACAGGGTTGAGATCAGAAAAATGTTTGTAGTGTAGGCATGAGTCAGTAGGTTAATCCCTTGTCAAATTCATGGCTGGATGTCTTGCTATGGAAGAACAAGGAATGGAAGAGGTTACTAAAACATTATTACTGAGATTTAAATACAAACATAGTTGAGTCATAAAAGATAAGTTACCTTTTTATATAAGATTGTGTCGATTATGCAGGAGTAAGACTTTCACCAGATCTAATCGGTTAAGCTGTTGCTAGTTACTACTTGATATATAATTTCTGAACTCAGCATTTCATCTGACTGTCCAACAGTGTTTTATAATGTTTGACCGTGGTGACCATTAAAGACATTTTGAAAGACCATAACTATTTCATCTGAATACCGAGATAGTCACAAAGTGAGGTTTTAGTATATTTTGGTGGTACAGTAGTTGTAAAGTGAGGTTCTACAGTATTTTGAAACACCATTGAAAAAATTTGAAAGACTGTTTCGCTCCCTCAAAACGTCTTAAAAACACTGCTCTCCAAACTACATCTGTCGATGACAAGTAATCTTCTTGCATCAAGTTCAGCTCTATTTGTTACTGAGAACACAGATGATCACTCTGAACATTAAGTTTTGAATATCATGGCCTTTGCTGGGGCAGCGCACAGATCAAACAAACTCAACCATTGGCAACAGTACAAAATCCATTATCAGCACTGTTTTCTTCCACCATGCTGTCACTCACCACAGTGTTGACCATGCTAGGCATCACAGTCACACATTATGATATTGGACAATAAATGATTGTGATTGTTCTGATTGATCAGCCAATGACAGTCAATCTTTCAATTTGCAATGATTCCACATGACATTGGTGTCTGACTAGTAGCTGAAACCCCACAAAAATCTTACTATCTTTTTAGTACAGGTAATGGTCTATACAAAATACCGAACAAACCAGTAAAGCAAAAAAATTGCATTGTGGTCAATCTCTTCCTTTCATAGCTCCCAAGTCAATTGTGCATTTTTTTTGTCTTGTCCAAGGAAAGTTTGGTTCTAATGTGTTCATATCTGTCTTTGAAAGTTCACTCAGTGAAGCCATAATGATTCTTAGCCTTTGATCTATATTTTGTAGTGGTTTAGTATTTTCTTAGCTGTCATATTTGATCCCAATAGTTGTTTCACAGTCACAGCATGCATTTTTAAAATAAGCTTGTTTTTGTAATGCACACTTTGAATTTTGAAGCTTCTAAAAGAATTATGAGGTGTAGATGACCTTTGCGTTGAAAAACTTGTTCGCAACTCACACATAAACAATTTATCAGGCTTTGTGGTCTAAATGAGCAGTGGCAGTTGGCTGTTTTTAGATTTTCAACATTTCTAAAATGAAGTATTGAACATGTAGTGGTAGCTTCATTTTGGAATGTTTAAAAGTTTTTCTTTGTCATGATTGCAGTGTGTAAATAAGCCTTTAATTTCATAAGAAGTGTTGTTGCAAATTACATCAGTTGTTAGCTGCTTTTAGTGCATGTTGATTATGACAAGAGTTCCCGATCTGGGGGACATATGCCACCAGTGGTACATTTGAACTTACCCCTTTTTATCCTGGATTTGCCCATGTTGGGCAAGTCTTTGTTCACCTATAACTCGGCAGCAGATTGAGCTAGAGAGTTGTTCAAACCCTCTAAAGATGCAGAAAGTCTTGCAGTTTAGACAAAAAGAAATTAGGAAGTTTTGAATTTAATTTTTCTTGTGGATGACATCATAATAGGGGTAGGTTTATAGGCCTTTTTTTCCATGTCATAAGCCCTGGGCCCCAACCCCAAAAGGAAAATTTTTGTTTCTTTCAAAAGAGATAAAATAACCTTTATGGAATATAATGTGTAATTCTCTTTTTAGCTTCAGAGCTGCATCTTTAGAGAAAGTCTGCATCTTTAGAGCCCTCGATTGGACATCTAGCGTTTGTAGTTCAAAATTTATGGCAAAAATCTAAAAATTTGATTTGGGTTATTCTGGATCAGGTTTTTTTTACATGAACCCTGAAAGTACCCCACTTGTGACATCACCCACAAAAAATTCAGATCCAAAACTTCCCAATTTTTTAAAATTGAAACTGCAAGTCTTTCTGCGTCTTCTGAGGGTTAGAACAGCTCTTTATCACAATTGTGTGACAAGTTATTAGCGAATATGTTGGTGCCAGCCTAAGCCAAAATTTTGGCACATGTAGGACTAAAGGTTTAAGGGGTGCATAAGTCTGAGGGGGATTCATATGATTTTTTGTTTTTAATGCCAACTCCTGTAACATGCTATTCAAGTATTGCCACTTATTTCCATCAGTATTAGCTTTGTGAGTTTACATCTTCAGTGCTGCTGGGAATTCAATTATAATTCAGCTTAGTTGCAGCTCAAAAACCTTCAACATGATCCCGGCTGTGCTGGTGCTAAAGCTTCCCTTGTATTAATGAGATTTTTCCAAAAAACAGGTATATTCATCTCATTAGCTTGATTTGTTAGGCTTTTACAATGCATTGTTAGCTTGATTATATTTCTACTTACCTAGGTTAGATTACATTGGTTTGAATGATTTTGTGTTGTTTTAATTAGTAATAATAAGATACAGCATACAGATTTCCTACTACAATAAAAGTATTTGCACCAAAGTAAATATTTCAAAGGGGTTGAAAACAAGACAACAAATGTTAGGGGTACATGCAGTCTATAAAAAGGCCCAAAGAGTACCATTAAAGAAAAAGTTTGGGAACTGCTGATTTAAGAGTTATTGTTTTTGCAGGAGCTGACATTTTTCTCAAAGAAAGAAGTTATACAGTAAGTATTTGTTATGTGTTAGGATGTGATGTGGATATACAGTACTGTACTAGGTTTTGCTTTGATTAGTTCCGAAATATATCTTCAAAAGATGGGATATAATTCTAGTTATTTTTCAACCTCACGCTATATGCAGTTCCTAGTGGATCTTATAACTGCATACTACAATGCTAAGTGACATCATTTTTGCTTGCTGTGGAAGTATCTTTGGGAACGATAGTAATGTGGAAATGCTAACTACTCCATACTGTCTAGTAGATTCAGCTGTACCATTGACTGAAAACCTTTTCTGACTTGTTTTTCTGTGAGTTTTAACAGAAGTTGTAGGTTAAATTTATTGTTGCTTGGAGCTGCAATTTGATCAGTTATGTCTCCTATCTGAAAATAGAAGCAGTGGTAAATATTAGTACTACAAATGATAAAAGATGTGGAAAAATAAAAGTTAAACATTTAGTGTTTACATGATGCCCTTAAAATTCAGATGAAAGCGTAGACTTGTTCTGCTTTTGCAGAATGATGTTGTAGGTATTTGCCTATTTTATATCTTTTGAAAAGTGTGCTTTGTAACTATCTTACGATTTTTTGTTGTAGGTAAACTGATGGTTGTTTTTGCATGTTTTGTTAGTGTATTCAAAAAGTTTTACGAACTTGATCCTGATGCTATAAGCAAAGACCAACATGCCCGAATATCCATGGACAAAATTTGTCAGTTTCCTGAGTTGAAAGTAAATCCTTTCAGGTAAGTTTGTCTCAGTGCGGATAGCAATCGTGTTGTGAAATGTGAGTATTTCAGTTTGTACTCATAGCTGAATTTTAATGAAAGATGTTTTCAACTTCATCCTTGGTTACTCTTTGGCCATCTTCCAGGTTTTCCGTCTTTACAGAGGTCGTTAAATTTGGAAATTAAAGCGAAAATCAGCCGACTTGGATTTTAGTTTGTGAACAGACAGCGCCACGCAATTGATTAAGCACATAATTTATCTTTTTGCTGATTTTTGATATGCCAGTTAAAAGTTCTCTTTTAATGGATGAAATGCCTCTTCGGGAACTGTTTTCAATATTTTCTTTCAAGTAGGTAAGTTTTAATACTTTTCGATTGATCTTTTACCGAAAACCAGCGCAAAGCTTCGACATTGGGGCACTGAAAACGTCAACATTTAAGTGCTGACGAAGATCCAGAAAGCTTTGGTACTAAATCTCTGAGATATAGTCTGGACGATTGTACTGTATTTGTCTTGATTTTCTTGTGTTTATACCGTGACTCTGAACTCTTCGATTGTGGAATTAATTTTGTTATCCCGGCGTGGTTTATTGCCTTTTTGTAAGTATTTCTATGCAGCGCCACACCACTGTGTTCTGTCTTTTGATGGTAAGTCTTACGGTTTTCAAAGCGTATACGCAGTTAGAAGTCAAATTTGAAAACTTTGATTGATAATGTGAGCCCGATGGGGAAGTTCATATTAATGAATGTGAAGTGGAGTGAAATCATCACGGCCCGCATTTTGGGATACGTAGACGAGCTGCATGCCATGCATTGGCTTGTTGGCTAAGTCAAGCTAAAACAAAACTTGGAATAAATTCTAGGCGATGTACATACATTGCCATGTTTATCTTTTGCACGTAAGAAAATATATTTGTTGGTGGAAAATGTCACGCTATGTAAAAAAAAACGCGAGAAGGAGCAAGCAGTACGGGTACGGTGAAGACGGAATAAATCTGTAACGTACTCATAACCCAAAGATATAAACCACTAAAGACGACCGTATTATATCAGTATCAGTATCAGTTTATTTGGGAACAACCATAAACAAATCATACAACAGAAAACAAACCACATTAGAACAACGTTTATTTTGTTCCCAGAACATCTGAAATAACCATACGGTTTTCTAGTCAGATGCCTATTATATGCTACACGAAATGCTTTTCCGAGCAGATGTGTATCAGAACTTATCTCTTTGATGATTTTCAACAAGTGTGTGGTTGTGTTGCACATGCCACAAGAAATTTGTTGTGCGACGAGATTCAAGCAAACAGAAACTGCCTAACAGCGGAACACAAAATTCCTGCAAACTGGTTTCACCAGCCTCGCGACTGCTCAAGTGCAGATGAGTTGGAAAAAGTTGAAGAAACATTTGCGACTTGGGACACTGAGATTAATCTCACAATCTCGTACTTTGCACTGATTGTGAAGTGTAAGCACCAAACAGCGCGTGTCACGGTGGTGCTATAGCACGCCCGATCGTACGCGCTGAGATGGTATTTGCTTTTGCGATAAGGGTCTTGCATCGGAAGGATGTTGTTAGTAGTTCGTCAGCTTGAAATTGAACCCCATTTTCAATGTCGTTCTAATTTTTTTAATTACGTTTTTCTCGTAGGGATAGAATATGTCGAGTTTTTTCAACCTCTGAACACTATGACGGGAGCTTGTGTTTTGAAGATTTTCTTGATATGATGAGTGTGTTCAGCGATCAAGCTCCCAAATCTGTGAAGGTGGAATATGCTTTCAAAGTATATGGTATGCATCCTCTTTTGTACCAACTCCAGTTTTATAGGTTTTTGGTCTGTTTTCAGTGTATCCTACCTAATTTCATTGCGATTTTGGCATTCTGCTGAATTAGTCGTATGGTACGTTGCTCATCTGCTTGCAATGTATTACGAACCAAAGTCGACGAATTTGTACCTGTCTTCGTCAAACTTTGCTGACTCTGTGGATTTCACTGCCAGGTGAAACCTGATATTTCCCAACTTTTTGAAAATATATTTCAGTTACCATGATGTGTAAAAATTTCCCAATTGGCCTAACCCAAAGCAATACTGGTTTTATTTTTATGTTAAAATATAATTTGTTTTCTGAACAAACTTATATATCTCTAAGCTGTTTTTTCGCTGAGACAATTTGGTCACTGAAACATTTGGGTCATTTGTCTCACAGTTGTATTAAAACTCGCCACAACAGTGTTTTTTAGCCTATATTTTCAAACATTCTGACCGAAATGACTTCAATTTTTTCGGTCATTTCAAAAACGTTTCGGTCTATGACCGAAAAAAACAGTCTCTAAGTAGTACTGTGTATGCGATGCGTGTTTAAGCAGTTAGAAACGTGCAGCAAATAAATTCTGCAAAATTTCCGAAGTACTTCCAACCAAGTATTTTACCAGTCTTAACAAATTTTGGAAATACCTTAAAATCTAAAATAAGACCAACTTAAACAACCTTACCAAACAAATTCAATACGCATTTGAAATATTTTTTCCCTACACTAATGGTTAATTTTATAAGCTCAACAGGTTTGGGTCGAAAGATTCTTGGATTATCCGAATAGTATTGCCGTTCAATGGGAATAACCTGACGCGCCCTTGTTCTTTTGCCAGATATTCGTGTCGTCACTTACGCGGCTGTGATTTGTTCTTAATCTATTCTAGATCGAATAACAACTGGGAAATTTCGCAGCGCGATCCTGTCGCGGAAATATTTAAATGCACCTGACAGAAGTGCATCTGTGCAGTTAGTTCTTTAATCATTATCTCATTGTTTTAATCACAGATTTCAATGAGGATGACTTGATAGACAGCGAAGACATTGAAATGGTTGTCAAGCGACTCACTGCCGGTAGTCTGGACGACGACGAGATGTCACGGCTTCTAAAAAATGTAACTGCTTTCCTGGAGAAATGTTTCGACCTTGTTTTGTATGGAATTGTTTTATGGCGCTCTTCATCACTGTCAAATCCAGAGTCGGACATCTGTTGTTAACACGGCATCGGGCAGGGCGTGATAGGTCATTACATAAATGGTTTTGGCAAAATATGTCAATGTAACTCTAGCTCAATTCCTGTTGAGTGCAAGATGCATTTTGATCTAGATGTGCCGTAGTTTAACGCTAGGCGTTAGAGGCCGTAAGCACTTTTTCGATCGAAGAGGAGCCATATCGAAAAGCGGTGAAGAGCTTCTTGGTAAAATTTTAGATCGCCTGTTTAATTTGCGAGACTGACTTGAATAACAACAAGAAGTTGGGTAAAATGAGTTCTTTAGCAAAATCACGTGCGTTACAAGGTGCTACATTAGAAGTGTAGTGTGGACGAAGAAGCTTATGTCGTGAATAGCTTCAATCAGACATGTGGTAACGAAAAACATTCCAACGTTGTTTCTTTACAAAATATTTTTGCCGTTGTTTGGAAGATACTTGAAGAAAACACAGAAGTTTAAAGCATACCATACCACTAATTTTTTTACAAATGATTTTCATAATTACATAAATGTGTTGGTTAACGTGGCCTACTAATTCAAAATAATGGGAAAAAGCTTTTTTCTAAACAAAATAATATTTTGCTAAAGAGCTTTGTTTCATTTAAATATTAAGTGCAACAAGCTCTTTGCTAAAAATAGTTGCATCTGCAGAACAACGAACTGCACATTTAAACTAATTGATAAATGGCCAGTACGCTATGAGTCGAATCGTGGCGTGAACACAATTTCTAGCGATGTTCAACAAACTAATGGAGGAATAGTAATGTAAGCGAAATAATTTAGAAAATCGACCTAGTGTTAGCGTACGCTGATATGTTTGCAAAATGCGACACTTGCTTAGTATGATACCTGTGTTTATGTCTTAAGATGATGCAGGAAGCTGATTTGGACGATGATCAACAACTTTCTTATGCTGAATTTGAGCACGTCATTTCGAAATCGCCAGATTTTATGAAGTGAGAACGTTTCATTGACTTGTTATTTTCCTAACTATTTGCGAAGCTAAGAATGCTGGCGTGTTTACAGCTCGTTCAAGATCCGCATGTGAGGACTAGAAGTAAAAGTTCCGTGTTGGAAAGGAACTTCTGAAGAGTCCACTGCCCAACTGCTTGGAGTGCAACACGTGCTGGTTTGAAAAAAACTGAAAAATGTTTATGCCAGTAAATGGCTTCTGCAGTTATTTCTTATGAAAATTTCTTTCGTCCAGTTTTCTTGTTATTTTGTTTTCTCACTGTGTGTTCGTGCCCTTGTCTTTATCGCATATTGAATTCTTGCGCCTTTGTTTTGTGAACGCAGTGGGAGCTGCAAAGAGATTAACACACGAACACCTTTGTCCTGCCGTGAAGTGCTCAGTCAAACGTGATACCACCACGCCTTGAGGTTTCTCATGTCGTTTGTTACATCGTGTACCTTGCTCCATTTCTACCACTTCTTGCCTTTCATACAATTTTAGTATTGGTCGTTCGATGGTGCAAGTCGCAACGAATGCATGTGTTACGCGCATTTATACTGATACTGCTTTATTAACGCCAGTGCACAAACGACACATTTTAAATACGCATTTCCGCATGTCTGCTTCAAGACTACGGTGTTGACAGAAGCATGGGATCTTTGTTCGCGCAAGTGCGTAAGCAGTAAGCACACCCGGTCTTTTGAAAATCGCAGCAGCAATCCGCACACGCAGATAACTACTTCGAACGCTTTTTTTTGCTCTCGCTGTTGTGTTGCGGGCACTGGTGTTGGTGGTTGGTATACAGCTGCGTCCCTGAACTCCCTCTGCTGCTTAGCTGATGATTCATGTGTGCGGAAATGACGCGTGCTTTGATGATTCTCTGCTGTGCGTTGTATACTCTAGATTTGTAAGTGCGCAGAAAGCTCCCGTCTTTTTCTATTTTTCTTGTCAGCAGACTTTGCGCTTTTTCCGCTGTCCGCGTCTATCTTCTGATTTTTGTGTGCTTAACAAACACGTATTAGTATTTTTGTGATAACGTGCACTAATAACACTGAAAACGTTAAAGCTGCGATCGCTGCAGACTTACAGCCGGTCTGCTTTGACTTTTTGTTTTTTCCCCTTGCGGTAATAAGTAGACGTCTCTCTGAGGTCTTTCAGCAATAAACAGCTTAGAGACATGGAGAGGTCAAGACTGACGCTACAGACAAGGATGAATTATATTTACAACACGCCAAATCCAAAGTTACCAGAGAGTATATTTTTTTCGATGGTCTTCAAAATGAAGCTTACATCACCATTAGGTGGGCTTTAGCTGGTGCACCAGAAACAGCATTTAAAAGCGTTGCTCCTTATTTTTATTTGTGGTTGGTGACAGCAAGCGGTTAGATAGAGGTTTGTATTTCACAATCACTTAACTTGCACACGGAGCTTAACCTTCAGGTAAAGGTCAGCCATAATATGAATTCCATCCTAACACGTGCGGTACACACAACGTTTGGACAACCATGGACAGTTGGTAAATCATACTGCTTTGATCAGGTTCGACTAAACGCTGAAGTAGGATAAGTTCCTTAAAGCAGTTGTGTTGATTTGTACTGAAGTATTTCTTTGGCTAATTCAAAAGTTGCATAGTGTGAAAAGTTTTTGATGCAACTATGTGGAATTGGGAGGTAGTAATTTCCCCCTGGCTACGTGCCTGCTGTTAGGACATGATCATTGTCAGATAGTAGCTGAAGCTGGACTGCAAACTAAGTTCTCCAGCAACATGAATTTTTTTTCAGGACATTGTTTTCATTCCAAATCACGCGAATAACTGAAAAGGTCATTGAAATTTGTGAGGTTCAAATTCGTCAAATGTCATGGATTTTTGCCAATTCTTGGTTTCTCTGTCCGCAACTGCGAGGTACTGGAGTGTCCCAAGCTTTGCTGTGTGCAAAGCATTTCAAGACGAAGTCTCCACAGGAAGATGAGGCGAAACCTGTTGTTTCTTCGAGATCGATTACAGTGTTCATTTTGAGACCGATATCAAATTTCAGGATTACACGTTACTGAGATCACCTATGCAGCCCCGGATTTAGATGGTGGGGGCCCTATGTGCGGTAGAGGTAGGGGATGATCGATTAAGTCACATCTCCATGGATCATCAACACTTATGACGTAATCTTGTGACATCACATTTGTTCACTCAGGTGTAACAAGACTTTATGATACAAAATGATATTTGACAATGATTAACGATTTGTGAAACTGTTGCAAAACTTTTCAACAGAAGTATAGCATCTTTTTTTTAAGTTTGGCTTGGAAAAACTTTCGGGGCGATCCAAAGTTTTCATCATCTCTAAATGCCAGTCCTTGCTCAGCAATAAATTTTACGATAGAAACCAAACGTTGCAAGTAGAAGCGATTCCAATATTGTTCACATTGATTGATCAGACTGTCTAGCTCTGCGTCAGTTCTTCATAGTGATAATTACATCTGCGACTAAACGTAGTCGTGGAATTTGTGTTCCACTGATTGTTCGTGGATCCTCAGGCGCTCAAGAGCGTGCTTCCGGTCGAAGATTCCTTTTCCAATAAAGAAATGCGCACTGCGCACATTTAGTTGTCCGCGCACATCAGTCTACAAGTGAAACAAGAAACACAAGTTTGTGAAGGAGAAAAACAAAGCCAGTGTAATGGCGCTAGGCCATTACATGCGAGAAAAATCGACTGAGTCCAAGGGTGATTCCCCGGCGGAAACAGTAGAAAGTGGCAGTGCGGGCACTGCGGGAAAGACGCGGAAAGGTGGACAGAAGCAGGGGAAGAAGCCGAAGGGCGAAAGTCGAAAGAAATAATGCCTAGATCCGCACGGACTAGGAAGGCGCTTCTTTAGTCCAGTCGGTAAGGCGTTGGCAATTTGGCTGAACATTAGTTTTCTCCCTGGGAATCATGATAGTTCGATTCCCGGCTTGAATTGGAACAGGCGGGCAAAAGTTCCTCTTCACCAGCTTCTGTCAAATACTTCGCCGTTATGGTTCGGTTCTGGCGACCAATAAGACTTGTGGTGCATTTCTGTGACAAGTTTCTATCTTTTCTGTGTTTTGGATCATCATGGTTTAAAAATGAGTTTTCATCATGATGTCAAAGAGAACTTGTTTCTTTTTTCAACAAAATTCCCGCATTCTTTCCCGTATAATGGCTGACCAGAGACCGATATCGTTGCCTGCAGTGATAGCGTTATCCATCTCATCTATCGTGTTTTTCGATGATACTTCTTGACGTTCTTCTGCTACTATGTTCTATACTTGTAAGGGTGACGATCTCCCTTTTGTCCATGTTTATTTATCAGTAAGCTCAATAGGGTTGCCATATTTTCATCGCAAAAAAGGAAGACAATTTACATCTGTTGCTTACTTGAGTGTGTTATCTACACTTAATAAGTCAAATAACAAATAGGCCTATTGATAAGTTTTAAGTGTCAAGTAAGACGTCCAATGTAGACGATGTTTCAGTCAAAACACACAAAATAAAATCTTGCTTACTTGTATTGTTTAGCCCATGAATGTTTTGCAGTTTCCTCAAATTTCTTACAAATGTAGAAACGCTTTTACAATGTTATGAAATTGAACATCTCTCTTGAATCCTTACCTTCACAGTGGCGAAACACGATACAACCTCAACAGTGGGTGCTTTTGGCTTGTCAATATTCTGAACGTGCTCATTAAAAGCAACCACAAATGATTGCAAATGTCTTAGTTCGTTCAGAGAATTTCCAAAAAATGTTTCAGAGCAACAGTTGGTTTGTCGTTGGACATGAAGTATGAATGTGAAGCTGGTTACATTTGAAACATTCTTGGCAAACTAGGATAAAGTGATAGCCACCTGGTTACGCTGTGAGAAATAAGTTTTTGGTACTCAATATCAACAAAGTCGCAATAGACTTTTCACTATCTTTTGCAAACTGTGCAAATGCAACCACCGTAATCCACTCAGCTTCAAAATCATTTAGTCCTTTTCTGAAAAAGGAATAATTCTGACGTATTTCTTCATTTTTTGCATTACTGATTAGCTATAATCACAGGAGCACTGCCACCTCGCCATGCATGCACTGATCGTGCAATGAAACTCATTAACTTATTTACTGCAGCAAAAGCAACGTGTTTTGGATTTACACACAAGATTAACAAAGTACAATTCAAAAAATATTTTACTGAGTCAGGCTGGGAACATTTCCTACCATAAGAGTTCTCAAGATAGCAAAGTCTACAACTACAGAATCAATCGAGTCCATCAACAGACCGCTAAATCATTTTTTGAAAATCCAGCATGAGCCACTTTTCTTGCTGAACTTTGCAACACCACAACTCGCCAGTTGATTAAGCTAGAGAACTGTTCAAACCCTCTAAAGAGGCGGAGTCTTCTAGTTTAGATTTTTAAAAATTGGTAAGTTTTGGATTTCATTTTTTTTGTCGATGACTTCATAACTGGGGTAGGTTCATGCATTTTTGGCCGAGGTCACCTGGCCTTGGGCGCCACCCAACAAGTCATTTTTTGTCTTAATGTGTTTGGAAACTAGACTATAATCCGAGTCTTTAGAGGGTTTTATTGTCTTTCTGCCGTTTCTGATGGAAAATGGTGGCTCAAAAAAACAAACTTTGGACAAATTATAGAATAACACCAAAGTTATGATTTTCCCATATTGGGCAAGTTTTGGTCAGTCATAAATCAACAGCAGATTGAGCTAGAGAGCTCTTCAAACACTCCAAAGATGCGGTAAGTCTTTTAGTTTCGATTTAAAAAAATTGGGAAGTTTTGGTTTGTTTTTTTTTTCGGTGAAGTCGTAATAAGAATAGATTTAAAAATTTTCATGAGGCCCTGGGCGCCAACGCCAAGAGCAACTTCTTCGACTCAAGTTTTCATTGGAAACTAGGTTATAATACAAGTCTTTAGAGCAGCTATGTCCAACCCGCGGGCCGCATGCGGCCCAGTTTAGGTGTTCGCTGTATTAAAGCATCCTACATACTGACAACCTGTCCTTACTTTGATAATCTTGAATTTGACATTTTTAATGCAGGTGGTCCTCAGTGACACTTTATTACGTCTGTTACCGTTGCAGTTCACGCTTTCACTACATTACCTTAAGCTAAATTTAGTTTGATAAGATCAAATAAGCCATTCAATGTGCGGCCCTCAATAATATGTCATTCAGTGTGCAGCCCTGGTCAAGGTAGTGACATGATTTTTGACTCAATAAGCCGTTTGGGATGGACATAGCTGTTCTAGGGCAATGGTTATTAACCCCGATTCGATCAAACGCCAAGGTTTAGATGACAGAGTCTCGGAGGTTCGGCGGAGGTGTAGGAGAAAGGGGTGCAGGGAGTAGTGTAGTCACCCAGCTATTTTGCCATCAAGCAAAAATCATTTCCATTATGGAATAAAATATTTTTATCTCGAAAGTGCAATCTTTTTTAAAATATTTTTTGTCATTTCAAGTCTCTTTACATGTGTCTTTCGCTATTTGCAAAGGTTAAATTGCAAACTTTTGAATATCTTCGTTTTCGGCATGAACATGCTTCTTCGGGGAACACGCTGTAAAGTCTCCAGAAATTTTGCTCCCCTACGTCTGAGCGGAGTCGCGGAAGTCTGCAAACTTGATTGCTTGATTTTCTAATGTTATGGAAGGTTTGCAGTTTTAACTTACTCTAAAACGCGTTTTGGAAATGTTTTTGTGTTAATTTTCTTATTTATTGTTGTTCTTCAAATTTATTTGCTTGTTTTTGCTTGTGATTCCTTTGCTTTTTTGTTCAATTTTCCTATAAAAGGAATGCAGGGTTAGTTTTGCTGATACATTGCTTATTTTGGGCTTGTTTTTACATATTTACTTGCTCGTTTTTGTAAAATATTTTGGCGTTTATGAGTGTAGGTTCTATGAGCTTTTTCATATTTACGTGCTTGTTTATGCAAAACAATCTGAGAACGTTGTGGATTGATAATGATGAGAGTTGTTCCTGAAATTTTTGGTTATGTGATGTCGCAGCCAATCCCCTCATTATAAGAAGTTGGAGAAATTGTTTTTAGTAGTCGCTTGCCACAGAACATCAAAAGAATAAATAGGCAAACTTTTTAAAGTTTCTGCTAAGGGTAAAACACATAAGGCATTTTTTGTGCACATGAATGAGCTAAAATTAGAGGGAAAACAGCTGAATGACCTCTCCAAATGTTGCCAGTGATCACAGTTTTTGCTCGGATAAAACTACGAAGTAAGATCAGGTAACCTGCAAAATTAGATGAACAACGATCCCAAGACAGACTGACCGAAGAGATACAAGAGATCGTAGTTTAGATTTACAAGCGGTTTTGCTAATCGTTTGTGCATCTGAAGCGCACAAAAGCACGCGCTTAAAGCTAGCATCATATGGCAAGGACAAGTTTTCCTGTTGCAGCATCCACTGTGACTTGCCACTTGCTCATGTAAATAACCTTCAAAACAACATCGCAAAGCACACGGATTGATTGTAGGTGGGCATTACTCGAACAACTAAGGTTTGGCAATCTATAGCAATAATTAAGGGAGGTGGGGTCAGATGGTGCGATTTCGTTGTTTTTCCAAAGGGTGCACTTTGTTTTCAGTGAAACTTGCGAAATTGTCCTGTAAACACCGAAAATACTCAAGTTCGTTTGCAGGTAAACTTGAAATTTTCTTCAAACCTGGTGGCACCAACTGTGATCAAATATTTTAATTAGTGTTACAAAATGGTTTGTTGAAAGAAAATACTTTGAACAATATAGCCACAGATATCGAACACATTATTTTATTCAACGTTTCAGCTTAGTCATCATTAAGGCAAACAAATTTTTTACCAAAAAGCTTAAAATTTTGATTCTACAATTTACAAATTTTGACTTTATTTTGACCTATCAATTTCTTGTGTTTGCAGATAAAACGATAAAACGCGGAATACAAAACATATATTCGAAATCAATTAACCGATAGGTTAAAAATCCCTTCTGTTGAAATGAAATAAAAATCAAAAGTGAGGAAAACCCAACGAAACTATAGATAACAAACCGTAGGTGAAAATCAATCCAAATGCACAAGAGACACATTTAGTGTCAATAAATCTGCTGAAGTCACTGAGAAGCTTATACACTGTTATGCTTCAACATCAAATACTAACACCCTTAGCGTACTTTTCCACTAGTGGGCAAAACAACATTATTACGTCAGCAGTCGCATAAAATCCAGTATCACAGTATATCAGAATTTCAACTAAACTAGCAAAAGCATATCAATATAAGTTGTTGTAGCTTTCACAAAATATCGATAAAGTGAAAAAACTGTGCTGCAAGAAATTTTCAACTAACAATAAATTTTGACTTTTTTTTACCTAATAATTTTGGATTCGCTCAAGGTATCAGCGCGAAATTTCGTTTATGAACGTTTCATAAACTTTAAAATAAGCAGAAAAATTTTGACTTATTGAATTTTGGTTGCCGTAGTCAAAAACCATCAACCGTGTATAGATGGTGGCTTACTACTAAGCTGAAACGTTGAATAAAATAATGTATTCGATATTTGTGGCTATAGGCTATTGTTCGCAATTATAATCTTCAGCAACTCAAAAATACGGTGAGAATAATCATCCTCTCAATTTTCAGGATTGAAAAGGAAAAGATGTGCCATCCCAAACAAACTCGCATAACGATCGCTAATTGTATTGTTTACTGCAAAAACCGGTTGCGATGCAATAAAAAACAAACGCCATTTGTAAACACTTGAAAGCATTCCCAAGCTTGCAGTTGGGAGACCGAAAAAAACCTCAGGTTATCTAGTCGATACTCCCAGAAGCTCGCAAGATAACAAAAAACAGAGGAAACGCATAAAACAAGAACACCAAAAAATAAGGACAGCGTTCACCAATATTGATTTAATAGATGCTCCAATTTAATATACAAAACAATATTCTGTTGATTAAGTTTTCACAATTTGACAGGCACTTTTGAAAATGAAAATGTAACTGAGTCTTTAGTACTGCGATAGCCAATAATTGCACATAGTTTTTTTAAAGTGGTGAAAAGGTAGATTTTTATATTCCGCATTGATTTCTCTCCATATCACTGCTCCTTTATAAGATATTAGCTCTTTGCCAATATTACTATGGACACTGGGAATGAAATAGTTTTGATTGCTAGCATATCTTGTATAATAGTTATGTAAATCCGAAGATCTCTGGAACAGACCATTATAAATACTGGGCAATAATCTATCATGAAATTTGTGCATTAATTTGGCCAATTCCAGTTTATATATATCCTGCGCTTTCAGAAAATTCAATCTCTTATAAATGGGGCTTACCTGTGCATCATAATTACTGAACGTCATATTGC
>Ga0210059_1006483_pt1 | contig 18749 bp, 11 predicted proteins | sample Ectturendosymbi2_FD_188042 | JGI IMG/M metagenome (GOLD analysis project Ga0210059, IMG submission 188042) | Ecteinascidia turbinata endosymbiont from Florida, USA - Sample 2 (SPAdes) (version 2) | ecosystem: Host-associated > Tunicates > Ascidians > Unclassified | place: Key West, Florida... | reverse complement strand
CGCCCCCCCAAGAGAACCCCTCAACCAAAACTGAAAATTTTTTTTTTGACTCGAAACTACTAGACTTGTTGAATCCGTAGAGGGCTTGAACACCTCTCTAGCTGCAGCAGGCGCCGAGTTATATCCAAAAAACCTAGGGCCAATATATGGGTTTTGGTGGGCGTTAAAGGGAGCACCCAGAATGTCAACGCGTACCACTTCTTCCAGAACTCTTAGTTTATTCAAAAGAATAATATACAGTACATTAAAATAACAATAAAAGACCACAAGCAAATTCAATGAGATTTTTCTGTTTATTTACCTTCCACCAATTGGTCGATGCGTGGCGAAAATTTGCTAACAGCGCATCGAAAGTCATAATGTTACGATACAACAGGAATAGCGGGCTACAGGAAAATTCATTTATTTGGAAACAAAGCCAGAAACGTAAACTACAAAGCTGTTAAACCAATTTTGGTGAAAAAAATGGAAGTTACTCGCGTACCACCTGGAATACCTTCGCGCACCACTAGTGGTACGCGTACCATAGGTTGGGAACCCCTGCTCTAGAATGTAAGGTTTTTGTGTTGTTGGCTGAAAGTTAGCTCTTAAAATGTTTGTGGCTGTTTCAGCTTTCAAAACCGACGTTATCTTTTCTGCTTTGAGTTGACCAGTATTATATGTTTATGATAATTATAATGTGATTTGGAGACAAACAAACTCTGGCGGCCGTTGGCAAGTACTAATTATATGAGACAGATTCTACTAGAAACGAAAACAGGGCATTGTGGCTTCATTCGATGTGGAACAGTGTGCCATTGTTTCAAAAGGTGTTCTTTGAACTAAAGAATTTGAAATATTTGGCAAAGAACGTAGCTGCATTAAGTTTAACTTTGCAGTGCACAGAAATTATTACTGCTGGGCAGAAAAGATTTCAAATGCCTGCGGCTTTCCACAACGACACCTGTATACATTGGGAGAAGTACTACCTTGGCAGCGAACAAGTTGTCAAAATGTTTTGATTTTGATGCAAGGATAGCTCTGTGGACGAAATACGTCTTCCCATCTGCCTCAAGTGATGCATCGCAATACGCCTGGTCTTTCTTTCTCTTGCTGCAATCAATAGAGCAACAGTCAATTGACGTCAGTGTTTTGCAATAAAAACGTTTCTTGTCAAATGCTGAAACTCCGAAAATCGTGAAACATGTAGGTTTCCACATAAACACCTTTGATTTGTTATTTTTAGGTGTTCTTTTCTCTTCCCGGCCACGCACGTTTATTTTCGCATTAACTGTGATGTTGTAACGTGCTATACAACTTGGTTTTGACGCGAAAATAATTTCCTTTTTAGAACTTCAATCAAAGTACCAGTGTATGTGGCAGAAAAAAAACACCAAGCAGCAAGCTGCGTTCATCGACGCCAAATCAAAAGGTTCACTAGCAGAGATCAAAATCGTATGAGGCATGGCAAGTTAGCAACTTTAAAAACGCAAACTCAGCAAAGCGTTCTTTAAGTCAAGATATTTGCAACAAACATTCATTGGAAAGCAGTTACCAACGCACACTGGAATACAAATGAAAACAGAAAACCGTTCGATAAAGGATGCACCAACGAAGATCTCTTGACACAGAAACGTAAAAACCAAAACTATAAATTACGTTTAAGATTATAACAAAACACTTCCCCGAACACTTGGTGTCGCAAGCGGATTTAACAAATGCTTTGAAGCAAATTTGCATTTTGCAAACAATGTGACAACGGCAATAAAAAAGTAGAAATCAAACGTTCTGAGAAATTGCTGGAACAATGTACTACAACGTGCTTGCTTCTGCCAGTAGCCTTGATTGATTGTGTAATCCCGTTCCGACTTTGTCAGCATTTGCGTTCTTGGGCTAGTACAATGCAGCCCGTGGCCTCGTGATTAATGCGTCCGCTTCGTTACGGGTTAGTCTGGAGTCCGGCTCTGTGCCGGGTGACCTTGTAAATTGGTACTGGAGCCTTCTTGCCAAGTGCAAGATGTACGGAAGACTCTTCAAGGCAGCAGTCTTCAAGGCACAAGCAAATCAAATGATGCAAAACCTTGGTCGTGGCGCTGCAAGACCGCCGTTGTCATACTGCGCCATCAAAACTCCCCATTAAAAGAAAATTATTGGGCTCGTGTTAGTAACAGCACTTGCTGGGTCCATTATGCAAATGGTTTTGCTCTCTGAGTTTTTTAAGCGCTTGACTTACAGAGTTCACGCGTTTCTGCATTTTGCTGTTATGCTCAGATGCATGTCAATATCTTAGGAAACTAAAGCCTTTTTAAATGTCTTATTTTTGTACTCATACTATCGTAATTTACTTTGCTAAGATAGATAAATAAATGTTTGAGGCGGCAATTGCAATTGTTCCCTGCTGTAGCGAATTTTGCTGGTGTTGCTAACAGTGTGGCTGCATTGGAAATGTGCCTCAGAAAACTATTTTAAAAGGAATCACTAGCATCACGGTTGAAGAAGCGGCTTACCTGCGCGCTTACGCACTAGGCTAAAGGAAGCTCCCAGCAGCTTTCGTGCTACTAGGGATGTTATGCTTAGCGCGTCGCATGTAGCAGCCACCGCGCTGCTACACGGTTGTTGACAAACTGGACACTCCCGTCAATCTGGTTCACTCGTCTGTGTATGCGTATGTTCGAGAATGCACACTTTACTTATGTTGTATTAATTAAGAAAAATATGGATTAAGCCTTGAATGACCTATTTGGAAAAAGCTCATCAGTTTGCAAGTATTGTCAACAAATCCTGACCTGCGAAACACAAGACACAGTAAAGAAAAAATTTCCAGCTGACCCACGTAAACGTATTAGCAAACGAAAGCATGCCAACAAGTATGCACTCGATTTAGGTTTACCAACATTTAACAGTTAACACAAGAAGGTATAAATATGTCTCTCGCCAAAAGCGCAAACCATCCGGAAAAAACATTGTGGTAGCAAATTATATTAGGGAAGTAGGCAAAGTGGAAGTGTGCCACTCTTTGCATCCATTGGTGTATTATAACTAGGGCAACCAATTTTTTGACCTAAAATCTTAAAATTTTGAATTTATAATTTGCAAATTTTGACCTTATTTTGACCTATAAATTTTCGGCATTTGCAACTGCAAAATCATTCAGCCTTAGGTGTTGAGGTTAACCCAGAAGCATATTCATGCACTCTATGCTTCGAAATCTTAAAATATTTGCTTATTTAACTTTGGGGATGACATATTGATAAGTACATAAATAACTACAGCAGAGTCAAACCTGAAAACACCATAAAGTTGAAACGTTACATGCATAATGGATTAAGCATTTACCAAACCAAGTACGGTATAAGACCACGTTTCTTGCCTTACCATGCCTATGCTACATACTATTCAATCGTCCAGTAGTGGGCAAAATAGCATTATTACGCCAGAAGTCGCAACAAACCCACTTTTACCACAGAATTGCAACTTAACTTGCAAGAGCATATCAATATTTGTTGTTGTAGTTTCTATAAAGTATCGATGAAGAGAAAAAAATTCTGCTGCAAGGAAATTTTGACCTAACGATAAATTTTGACCTAATGATAAATTTTGACTTATTTTTGACCTAATAACATGGGATTCCCTCATGGTAGCGTGAAATTTTGTTTGTGAACGTTTCATGAATTTTCAAAACGGCAGAAAAATTTTGACTTTATTGACTTTTGGTTGCCCTACTTATGACCTATTCTTGTGATAACAAATAGTTTTGTGTTTGTTTTCTCACAGTTAGTCCGTAATCAGAGCGACAACGAATGAAACTGTCGTTGAAATCTGACGTCAATCTTGGTTCTATCAGATTACGAAAGAGGAAGAACTTGACTAAACGATGAGAGTTGCCTTGCAAATTATTTAGCTTTTGAATTGCTCCACGAATAATGTTGGAGGAGACTTGGCCCTCAAACTCCCTTTTGGGCCGCCGCTGTGTCTCTATTGCAATTTCAAAATACGAAAGCCAACGTATACCTTTAGCGTTGACCAGGTTTCTGCGTTCTGCCCATTCCGAAAATATTAATGCCAAGGAACACGAGCAACTTGTTCCACACCAGATAAGTTTCAATTTTCGTTTTATGTGGTTTAAGAAACGAAACAAAAATAAGGGATACTTTTTTCTTTGTTGGGAACAGAGTTTGCAGTAGAGTTGCAGGTGCTTGCACTACAGGTCGGAAAGGCGTGTGCGCACTCCGATATTAATGTGTGCGCCTTCCAAAATTCTTGTGTACTCGTAGACAGCTTGGAAGCAACACTAGCTGTACAGTCGCAAATGCTCGGCAGGCGTGGTGTTGGATGTTCGCTCGATGCAACACGAACAGGATATGATATGCGCGAAGAGGAACACATGTGTGCGTACATATGGCGCGAACAAGCAACAAGGTGGCCATGCACGAAAGGCACTGTTGTTGCCGCGCCAGGGCAGATAGGCTTGCCGCCGGCAAGTAAACGTATTTATCACAGTTCTTCGGCAACAGGAAATGCGTTTCACCGTCCTTAAATGACAGAGTGTGACGTCACAATCTTTCTGCATTTTTCATATATGTCGCAGTTAAATGACGTGATGTCACAGGCTGGAAAAACCTCTGTTGTCAGTTGTCCGATTGTGAGCATGTCTGGTTGCAGCGATGCAACTGACATGCTTATTCGGATAATTCATTATCCGAATATCAAATAGCATCATGCAGCGCTATGTGAAACATGTTCTTCGTGCCCTGGCGTGCTCGCAGAACAATAGCATTTTAATAGTTTTACATTAGAGCGTGAGATCTACTGCAAAAATGAAAAGAAAGTTTTCGACATAATTTGTCTATTCTCAGGAAGTCAGTGATGCTTGCTGACGTAGATCGATTGTTTCATCATTATTCATCACCAATTTCCCGTGTCTTTCACGGATCCTTTTATTGAAGCAGAAAATATCATGCGATGTTTATGCTCGTTACATTCATTGAAAATGCTCAACCTTCGAAAAAATGGTTTGCATCCATAAAAACTAAAAAATCAGTTACCATCAACCTGTCACCTGTTCAACCACAACATAACTTCATGAGTGTGTTTGCTTTCGACGAACATCTCTTCGAACTCTTGGATGCTCGCGTTTGATGATGGGATACCAAGCAAATCTTTTTCTGCAGAATTAAAATACATTTTCACTTTAACCTGATCTTCATCACATTCTGGTGCACCTCGCAGGTCCAGAACAAGCTTTCCCAGCAACTCTATAAAAAGTGTCTTTCATTGGTGAGAGACTATGAAGTTCGAAACTTACATACTGAAAAATGGATGTGTATTTCGAAGGTTAGCATTTTCCACTGCAGCATTTCGGAAAACGCGAGTACCTTGGGGTGTGTGGTAGTAATGAGTGAGGGAACAAGGAGATTTGTACACGGATTGGTAAAGCACTAAACACAACAAGTGAGCTTTATCATTAAGTGGTCACAAAACGGGGAGCTTTTAACCACCGCAAAGCTGTCAGTTTTTAAATTGATCTTTGTTCCGATCCTCATCTATGGTCATGAATCTTGGGTAATGACCTAAAGGGCTTTATCTCAAGTACAAGGGGCAGAGACAGGATTTTTGCAAAGAGTTCACGCGTTGACACTTTGCGACAAAGTGCGCAGTTGCAGCATTCGTAAAGCCCTGAATATCGAGCCATTTCTCCTTGGAGTAGAGAGACCCCAACTACAGAATCTATTTGAATAAAACGATAGGATTAACGATGCGTAATGTTACGTGAAATCGATTTCCTATATTAAAAATTTGTGATTGATTCCTTGCTTCTTTCACTTGTGGAGTGAAGTCCTTTGACTGGGAATGTTATTCTTTTGCGCGCAAGCCGCGCTGCTGCGTCACTTCTCTTTTCAAGGCGGAAGCCGTGCTCTATTCGTGAGCGCTCATGCGAAGTCAGGTCGAGGACAGTCTCATGTGCTGTTGCGCGTTCTCAACTCACAACGTTCAGAAGCGTATTATGGGGCGCCGTTTGTAAAAATATTATATCTAACAGATTTAGCCCAAAAACTGCTATCTCTGCGCAGAGATAGTAACCCTGCGCGCTTTTAGCTATCTCTGCACATGTATAGCTAAATCTGCATGCATACATAGCGCTGAAGCATGTCGGAGGAAAACATGGTATCTTGTCTGAAGAAAAACTTGGTGTTCTGTTTCAGTAACCCAGACAAAAGCTAGGCTAATGCAAGGCATGAATTCCTTGGCGTCATATAAAGCTACGTGGTTTCAGGTCTAAATTATACTGGTTTGATAATAACATTGGTTTGTGCAGACGATGGGCTACAGTAAACTTGTGTTGGTGGTCTCAGTGTTAGTGCAATTTTTTGCTTAAAATTTCAAAGAGGACCTCGTCAAGTCTGACCATTCCAACTGTTCTCACCAGGCGCAGCTCACCACCTCTGAGCGCTTCAGATGCACAAAGAGAATGCTCTCACAGAAAGAGCGCGTTGAAAGCGAAGTGCTCGCTTGGAGACGAGCAACGTTTTGCAAAGAGAATAACGCTGTCATAGAAAAAGTGCATCGAAAGGAACTGCTCGGGTAGACGTTCTTGCCCGAAAATAACGTTGGCAACACACATCACTTTAGTAGCATTATGACAGTAAACCCTACTGCTTGAAAAATCAAAGAAACGAAGGATGCATACAGCGGCCTAGCTTTTGCCAGGATCACTGAAAGAGAAGACTAAATTTTTCTTTAAACAGGACGCATTGCACCTTATGTTTGCAGCTTGAGTTGCTTTAAATCTCGCACCTTAACTTCGCATTTCAGTGCAGGAATGCTAGTTATGTTAAGTAATAAGTAGCCTTTGCAGCTTTTACATATACGAACTAATGCATCTTTCGTTTCTTTGATTCTCGAAGCAGTAGGGCTTACTGTGATAGGCACACCATTGACCACTAACATTGTTGAAATATTTTTTGGAAGACCTTAAAGCACGTTTTTTTGAACCTTTTCTAAATTTTGCCTTGCAGTTCTTACAAGCAACTTATAGGCAATTTGTAGTTGTTTTTGCCAAAAATGTTTTCTTACTGTGTGAGTATATTGGTTACATAACAATCCTGTGCACAGTCTGCTCAGGTGTCTGTAGCAACTAGCAAATAATTAAATAGTTTGGAAATACTTCTTCAGCTCAAATGAATGTTAAGCCCTGGCATCAAAATTTCGGTTCAATTTTGCGAAAACGCTCATGAATATATAGGCTTAAATAAATTACTAAGAACTTGAAAAATCACGGATCGTGCACGCGACCGCTTTGCATGTAGAATAAAAGTCGTTGCCAATAGCCTGTTCGTCGGGAAAATGTTCTTCGTTAAAATGTGATAAGACACGCCTTGCTGCAAACAAAAAATCCGCTGCTAATCTTGATTTTCATAAGCTTCATTTTATTTATAAGTTCATTTATTTTTTCGAAAGCAAAACAAAAGAATTGTTTTGCGGTGAACAACTTATTTGCATAAACATTTACTCTGTTAACTCAGAAAGAATAAAAAAAGCTTTATTTTGCGACTTCACAAATATTAGCATTTTTCTGTACTGCGCAATTAAGGCATTGCCTCTGTAAATAAGTAGTGTTTTGTTAGCCTTATTATTATTGTACAAAAACCTTACAAATCTGAAAGTGGTTGAAATCCAATGCTGCTATTAGGAGAAAATATTAATTGAATATTATTTTCAAATTCTAGTGACATTTTACTTGCTTACCATTTTCTTCATATCCTGACATGTTGCCTGCTTGAAAATAACAACAAACCCCAGATATTGAGTTGGCAATTATTATATGGCGTTTACAACTTTTTTGACAATTTTTAGATATATTCATCAGCCTGAAAAAATAACATGACGTGTGTTTGATTTGCAAGTATCATATAAAGATTTTCTCAATCTACGTTCTACGCAAATAGTAATTTGCTGCTTCCTGCGGTATGTGGCGTTTCGTTTTTTTCGCTCAGCTTCGACTGAGAAGCTTTCTCAGTCTGGTTTCAAGAATATATTTAATTCAAAAGTAAATATATAGCATCAAATATTTTTCAATATTTTTATAAGGCAGAATATTATGCTTGCTTTTCACCAAGTTGCTTTTAACGAAGACCTCAAAAACTTGGTTACATCGTGATCTAACATAACGAAAAACTTGGTTTGCATGAAGTGCCATTTCATAGAAACCTCTGTAGCTGACAGTTAAAAGCACTAGGCCTTCTGTATGCTTTCGAGGAATCAGCCGACTGCGCTTTGCTTTCATCTTTTTTCGCTTATTCAAACTTGAACAAATCTATATCCAAGTGCGTACTTTCCACAACGGGGGTAAGCAAGTTATCAACCAGCAAATGTTTAATAGGAAATCAGTTTCACCTAAAATTACCCATCCTCAGTCCTGAAAATTGCCGGAAAAACTTACGGGTGAAAGTCAAAAGGCTAAAGTATTTTATCATTACAGTCTTGAGTTTGTTTCCTTTCTCTACTCGTAGTCTTACTTTAGCCTTTTAACTTTTCACCCATAAGCTTTGCTTGCAGTTTTCAGAACTGAGGATGGGCAATTTTACGTGAAATCGATTCCCTGCAGCCAGGCGCGTAGCCAGGGGGGCAATGGGGACAATTGTCCCCCCAATCCAGAAAGTTGCGCCAAAAATTTTCAGGTTAATAAAACTTTTGGTGTGTAAGCCCATTAAATACTTCAGAGCAAATGAAAGTAACTGCTTAAGGAACCTGTCCTGCTTCAGCTTTTAGTCGAACCCGATCCAATCAGTACGGTTTACTAATTCTAATTGTGCATGATTACTCTTTCGTTGTGTGCAGAGCAAATGCAGGAGAACTCATACCATGGCTGACCTTTACCTGAGGCTTGCTTCCTGTGGAAATTTATAATAATGAAATACAAACGTGTATCTAAGCGCTTGTAATCACTAACCGAAAACAGAACAAGGAGTAACGCTTTTTGTAGCTGTTTCAGACGCACCATAGTTTGCTGTATCCCATCTAATGGTGATGTAAGCTTTATTTCAAGACCATGGCAAAATTGCTCTCTGATAACGCTGACGTGCTACGTACGAAACTACGAACACTTTATAACTTACCCTTGTCTGCATCATCAGCCGTAGCCTTAATCAGTGCTCGTAAACTTTGGTATTGGTGGCCCAAAATGCCTTTTCAGTCTCAAGTAAAGGTCCATGCTTATTTGTGATGGCCCAATTTCAAACTAATGCAGTATTCAGTTATTTGTTATATGCCAATCCTATGATAATGTTATAAACTGTATAATGACAAAAACAATGCTTAGTTAACGTCAACAAATTTAATGATCCATAGTTTTTAACGTAGCCTGTCGCTTCAGCCCACGCAACCACAACATAGAAAGTATTGCGCGGCCCAATAAAAAGTGTTAAACGGTCCACAGTTGGGCCGAGACCCACAGTTTGCCGACAAATACCTTAAATGAGGATCGAAGGTTTTTGTTTTTGTGCAGTTTTGAAACCAAAAGTGTGAATATGACGGTGATATATGTTCATGCTTTGAAGCTCGCGCTTTGTCTACAAAGCAATCCAGCTTCAGTCTTTTTTATTACGCAGTTATGCCATAGATAAATATACTGTTTACCAGCAATAGCATTTATTCTAGATATTTATTTGTGATGATTAAGCATGTACTGTGACAGTTCAATCACAATTATGTGGAGTCTTAACGTTATTCATCAGTAATTTCCCATTAACTTGCCTGATAGTAAAAAAGTTTTGTCAAGCAATCACAGTCCGACCTGCACATAGGCTGGAGGTGTTACAACTTTTGCCAGTTGCCTATCCAACACTAAATTTGGAATCATTCAGCTGCCACCGGAAGTGTCAGCAGCAAAATCTAACCTGAGTAGGAAGATGCTTCGTAAGTGCTGAGGGTATTGACACTCCCATTACTTACAAATAGCTTGCAATCTGTTTTCTCGATAAAGCACATGTGACGGAAATGAAACTAAATTTAATTTTTTCCCAATCGATTGGCATTTGTTTATTAAAAAGCAATGGATTAAAAAAAAATTCAACTGCTTACGCAAGAATGGCTAGATTAGGGGTTCCCAACCTTTCTTTTAGCTCGACCCAAATTTACGTTTGGTGAACACCTCACGATTTAAGCTTCAAACAACGTATGAAAAAATAATGATTGTATGAATGAATTTTGGCAGTAAGTTCCTAAGTCGTTTTTAATGTCAGTGATCTACTCTTTTCTCAAGTATGTATGCTACAGACAGACACATACAAGCAGTGGTAACATTAGAAATACGCAACTCCTGTTTGGATCACCTCGGCGCGACCCATTTTTTGACCCTTCGCCCCCTTGTTTGGGTTTCGAACAATACCTTGTGAACCACTGGGCTAGATCAACGAAACAACCGTTGTGTTAAGCTGCAGCGACAAGTATTTCTTAATTTTGGTGCAGATCCGTAGTGATATAATCAATTGATAGCTTCGTTTTCGCAAATACACACTTTGTGCAGACTGAGTGGGTCAATGATATGCAAGTTTGTTTAGAAGACATGTGCAACTTTCCCCAATTTAGAATATTGTCTATATCATACTTGTAAACTGTATTATTTACTCCAAATAGCTAGCTAAAAACCTAATCGTTTTTCGGAAGCAAGCTTAGTGCAAGTAGCGTAAAAATGCTACCGCAGTCGCATTTCATAGGTTTAGTGACATAAAATCCAAATATTTTTCAAACGCGTTGAGGGGCCCTACAGCCTTTACGTTACCAGCTGCATTCGTCAACCAGTCGCTCAAGAAGTGGACAAGATCCCCATTTTATACGCGCGCACGTTTTGCAGACCTACTTTGGGAGTCGGTGTCTTTAAGGAATCTTGCTGCTCGGCTTCGATTGAACGTGTGTTGGTGTATGTCAGGAGCGTATAAATATAAAAAGCTCAATCTTAATGGCATTCACGGTGACTTCTTGCTCAACTGCAATATTGGCTGCTAAAAGCGTACTACTGATCTTGCATTTATAGCATCGAGATTTCACAATCGTTTTTGCAATAAAGCATTACGAGCAAATGGTGGTTTTCATCCAAAGTAGAAGTTTCCAGCTTTACTAAAAAAAATTTTAAAACTTGTCAATTAGGCCTAAATGAAAATAGATTTTGTATTTGCCGGCTTAAATCTGAACAAAGATATTGAGAAAAAACGCCAGAAAAATGCACGTTTTATGGATAATGCTTGTAAAAACAAGGGGCAATAAATATTTCAATGCTGAGACTTGGATGCTGTTTGTCCCCCCATCAAAATTTCTGGCTACGCGCCTGCCTGCAGCTGAATCGAAGATAGCCATTTATCCTGTTGTCTCAACATGTCGGGAGTCACTTCTGATACAAAACACACTTTTGCGGTAAATTTCTTGCAACTACTTAATTCATCTGTAAAACTTGCGTCACTTCAGCAGACTGAATTACTGTCCATGCCAAGGGCGGATCCAGGGGGGGGCGACCGGGGCGATTGCCCCCCCCTAAAACTTACGAAAGTAACTTTATTCACCATAATTTTGTACAACTCTGAAAACAACTTTCGTGATAGTATGAGATTTGACTGCGAAATATTACTGAAATCGCCCCCCTAACCTTACTGGCTGGATCCGCCCCTGATCCATGCTTACCGTGACGAGAACGTATGTTTGCTTGAGTTCATTTTAGCATTTTTCGAGTGATGTATTGAATACAGTAACCTATATGTCAGCAACATTTAGACTTTAGGAGTCTAACATTAATCTACCTTTACTGCAACAATCACGGAATGCAGTGTGCAAAGTAATTCCAAAAAATGAACAACTAAAATGTTTGACTGACTAGAGCTTTTCGCGGTAATCTCAAACACCTGAAAACATCAGTTGATCAAACAGTAGCAGCATCGGAGGGAAGAATTCAGTTTCGCAGTTGGGTATTTCCTGAAGAAGAAACTAGCATCTTGTTTACTTGACTGCAGTATACACAAAGTTTTGAACAATCACGCTTTGTTGTACAAAGAAACAGTATCGAATTACGTCTTCCTAAAGTATGGATGGACATCTTTCGCATGAGGAGTATCGGAAATGAATTGTTTTTTTGAAAATTATGACTCTGTGTTTAAATTCTGTCAGCCATTTTATGACTGGAAGGTTTTTGAAAGGGCTCTATTCCACCAGCACACTGTATTATTTGAGGCCAGTTACGCTGTACGCCAGAAAAGCAGCTGCTGACCATACATTTTCATTTACTGTTGATTTTATTTTGAATACAATATACTTAAAACCATTTCCACTACAACCTGCACTTTTAAAGTTTGTTTGCTTTTTACCTCGGCAACCAAATTGATTAAGTGCAATGGTTACAATAGTTCCTAATGATAAGCAACTACTGATGCAGATGGCTCTTTTCACAAGTTTCAAATAGGGTTAGTCGGCCTTTAAGCAACTGTTGATGCAGATAGCTCTTTTCACGAGTTTCAAATAGGGTTAGTCGGCCTATAAGCAACTGTTGATGCAGAAAGCTCTTCACAAGTTTCAAATAGGGTAAACAGTCGGCCTGCTTGGAAACAAAGATCTTGCGGTCAATTGTCAGCCAACGCAAGAAGACAAAATGCTAGATCAGGGGTGGGCAATTAATTTGGCTCGGGGGCCACCTTCAGAAGGCTGCGTATAGCGGAAGGCCGTACCTTCTAATGGAATTTGAAGCAAGCCTCGGTTCAAACTAGCTCGGCACTAACGTCTACTGGATGAGTTGGAGGACATTTCAGATTTGAAGATTTTCCTGAATGCTTCTGTGGGCCACTGAAAACGTTGTGGTGGGCTACGTGTGGCCCGCGTGCCCCTATTTGCCCACCCCTGTGCAAGATGACAATGCCGTTTGTGAAATTTCAAAACACGCGTGTGCCAAAAGAACTTAAAGCATATTTGCATTTGCAACCTCTCCGTTGGCGTTGCGATGTGCGCGAAGAACAACACCCATATACTGTATATGTGGCACGAACAAGTAGTAACAGAGTGATTGCGGCGCATGATCTCTACTGTTGCTTGCTGCCACAGTGTGACTTTGCTTACATGCCGCTCGGGCTTTCCGATCACAATAATAATTTGAAGGGCAAAGCTCTCAATAAATCAGGTCACGCTTTTTCTGCAGGGTATCTTTGATTGCCTGAAGAAAAAGATCTTTACAGCGCATGTATTGTAAGGCATATCTGACGCGGGTAACTGGACAGAAAACCCTAGCAGCCGGTATTGGTATTACTCTTTTTCCAAATTACTTGTTCAGCCAAACGTATCAAGATCTGCCAATGCACCGTTGCAAAATGTGCTTACAAAAATGCAAACATTTCACCCCCGTTTAGATTTACGTGAATGTCTAGCATTGCAACTCTAGGCCAACGCGACTGTTATGAGTTTATTTCATCATTCAACCTAAGCATATTTCCTGGGTTTCATTCAGTGGGTTTAAAAATCTCGATAGCTTGGCATGATATTTACGTTGCGGCCTCTGACGGAGACGTGAACTCAGAAAGCAGGGAGCTGATTGTTGATGGAGACGTGAACTCAGAAAGCAGGGAGCTGATTGTTGCAGTAGCACTAGTAACAGACTTCCCACTTGTCCAGAGTCACTCTGTTGACAGTGCTGCCAAACACTTGTGTTGTATGGCTTAGATTGAATGTCATGGCTCGTTAAATGCTGCAAAGAATCTGCAAACAACGTTGGTTTGCCTTTGCCAGCGGGCGTCCGCGGATGAATCTGCATGCGGAGTTTTAACACCATCGTGACCGATGCGTTTCAACTTCACAAAAAAACATTTTGCTTTACATTGCGTACGCCAACCTCATCATAATGGTATTTTTATGCATAATTTCACTAGCGTACGGAGGGGGGAGGCCACTGTGCCATGGCCACCCCTCAGACCCTAAAAATAAAATAATATAAAAACAGTATTGTCTGCAACTTGCTTCCAGAATGCACAAAAATGTGTATTTTTAGGTGTAATTTTGCAAAATTTTCCCGGGGGCATGCCCCCGGACCCCCCTAGAATGGTAGTGCCTTCGGCACTTCCCCTAAAGTTGATTTGCGACGTTACACGATGTGACGAAACTTGGTCCCTCCCTCGGAAACTTTCTCGGTACGCCACTGCATGGTTTAATCAGGTTTCGATTTTTATGCATGTTAGCGTAAACGTCTTTACATGCTTTTGTAGCAAATAATTCACATTTGTTTTTTGATTTTCTAAAAGGATTTGTATTCTTCGGTTACAGCTCTATTAGTTGTTCTTATTCTTTAATCCAAATTGTAGCACTGTCGTGGAAACATAACAAGTAAACGTTGTACTCACGCCAGGTCATCTGTAGGAGAACCGACTACTGCTGGTGACAGAATTCTACCAACGTCGTTCTTTCTACTGTATTTTAAACTTCACCACCTAACTTGCGAAAGATTTTACTCATTCTTTCTATTATTTGTAGCCTAAATATCAGTTCAAAACATTGAATACGCAGGGTTGCAATAATATTCTATCATACATTTTGGCAAACGAAAGTTTCCATGAAATCTACAAAATGGAATTTTTCAAGGAATATTTGGACAAAATTTCACAAAACTTTCATCATTTTTGCCCAAATCTTCAGGTATTTTGCAAAATTTTTCACAGATTTCCATGGATTTTGCCTGGATTTTCAGGGATTTTGCCCAAATAATCACCAAATCAACCTAATGGGGATGCGCTTGAACCCCCACCTTCTATACCACTGCGTGAATATAAAATATTTTCTAACCGGAATGATCCCGTCCCGAAAACACAACCCCAATTGTAACGAGGCAACCAGGAGCAAGTCCACTTTTAGCCCAACCTGTATTGTCCGTTTTAAAGAAACAACCAAAAACAATAAATAAATTATTCAAAAGATTTCAAACAAAGGTTCATAGCAATTATCCTTTTCGAGTTTTGACGCGCAGTGTTGCTTGTACAGTGCTGTTTTTCCTTTTCCGTGACATTTGTTGGCTCTTTGGTGCCATCATCCGCTCGGAGGTTGCACACTGCTATCTGTTATACTTTATTGTTTATTGCGCTGAACCCCTTACTCACAGTCGGGATTACTTGTTGATAGAATGTCCAACTGCCGCAAGCAAGTGAGTTTTTACGAATGCTTCTTCACTACTTGATTTGTATTTACAGTATGATCAATGGTTCCATAAAACCAAGAATACTTGTTGAGGGCATCACGTAAAATTTTCACCTCACCAAATAGGAGTTGCATGTACCCAGGTGTCTTGATATAATGCGACCACATGTTGTTATACATCTCTTTCGTTGCAGCAACGCTCCCCTGTGGTCAGTGTAAATGGCGTAGTGATGAGCCTTTCATGTTGTCAGCGACAGCTCGAATGCACTGGTCCTGATAGAAAATTGTGTTTCTAAAGTCTCTATTTTGCTTCCTGGAAGGACATGGTTTCTTCTGCACGTTGACCTACAACGGAATGCTCTCCCAGGAAAACAATACTTGGGCTATCTATACGTTTTTTTAAACAGTAAATTATGTGTCTTTGGAAGTGTGGTATTTAGGGTTTTAGTGTTTCTGATAGATTTTTTAAATAGGTTCGCCATTAGCGCTAGACTTTTATGGTTGCGTAAAATTTGGAAAGTCATCGTGGAAATGTGACTTTTTCCGTACTTTGTCTAGTATCATCTTTGGAAGCGTTGGGAAATTGTTCCGCTTACGCTGGCAAGGAATGCCAGACGATACTGATACCGAATCCGCCCAGGCAACATGGGCGTCCTCAGAAATTTTTCCAGGGGGGGGCAACGTCGAAAATTTGCTTATCATTTTCAGGTTGCTGACGATGCAGTGTAAATTGACGTTCACAAAATGCATTACCCTTTCTACCCCATTAGTCTATGCTGGTTGCACCTCAATTCTCCACCTTTTGTCTAAAGTGCTTTCTACACTTCGGCTATCAAAAATACTTTTTCTTTTTATAAGCTGCCCAATATCCATTGTTTGATCACGTGCTGCAAATAGTCATAATTTAAGAAAAATCAACGGCCAGAACAACACGTGCGGTGAAAAAACAAAAATTTAGACACTGTCGCAAAACTGCTTCAGGCAATGAGAAGTAGAAATATATGTTGACAAGTCTATCGGACAACTCACAAAAGTTAGAACACCACGCAGGCTTAAAAAAATTGAGCAGATGAATTACGAAAACTCAACACAGCAAATATAGCTTTGCACTTACAGTAGTGCTCACTAAGAAGTCAGAACTAAATCTTAACGATAAAGACGTATTCCCACAAGTCTGCATGGACATATTTCTAACAAATCACGTATTATTATACTATGTGAAATAAGCCTGCGTAAGAGCCGATTGATTAAGCTATTCACTCAGGCAGGTTGATAGCAGCAATGGATTTTTCAAATTTGTGGAAGCACTGCTATAGATTTACTCATGCTTCTTCCACCCAGTATAAAACTATACGTGGCCTATCGCTATCAGCAGTCATTGTCTCGCTGCATTTCCTGCCAAGATGTCTGTGTTCAATTAACAGTCACGTGCAAGGATCTCATTCAATGATTTCATATAAACCCCGGCTGCACGCCAAAATACCCACATTCGTACAATAAAACCCAGAAAGCTTGTGTTACGAACAGAAATATATGAGTGTGCTTATTTGAATTGAAACGATAATCAAATACAGATTCAATTATAGTTTCTCTTCCAAATTTTCTTCTGCAGCGCAAACATTTGGATAACCTTTTTGTTGTTCAAGACGTTTTTCATGATGCTGGCAACATACTCCGTTGGTGATATCTCTCACTAATTTTAGGAGTACATTTGTTATTAAACTAGGAAATTTTGTGCAATCTTGAACAGCAGCGGGATCTAAAATCCAACAAAAAATACAATCACAATGCCTCTCTCCTCAAATTGAAATTTGTTTTTTAATTTATATGCGGAAACATCGAAATCTAAACAGTCAGTCCTAACCCTTGTTTCACTAGTTTCGTCAACTGGCATTAGAAATAATAACATTATATGTATGAACCCGACAATGATCTTATATGAGAACATGAAACCGATTGAACACGTTCTTCTTCATCCGATATGCGTACTTTCTCACGTGATGTGCGCATGTAAACACTGTAATATAAAGTTATCCTTATATTATTGAACACATTGAAGTTACTGGTGAATATATCACATAAAAAAAACCAGATTAAACAAGAATTTTCATCATTAAACCTAGACACCCAGCAGGGGCGTAACGAGGGTCGCAATACCCCTGCGCCGCATCGCCACGGCGCATTTGTTCCGAAAAGTACATTTGCTTCCGAAAGATCTCAGGTTCGAACATGGGAGCGCCAAACTTGCTTCTTGCCCAGAGCGCCATCTACCCTCGTTACGCCCCTGGCACCCAGGTCGACTAATAAAGCAGATTTGGGTGGAAAAAACGCGCAGTGGGAGCCCTGGACTCACGCGGAAAAACGCCTTCTACCCTAACTTGAAGGGAATCTTTGAAGATTTATTGCCGTGTTATTGTTGCGCAATAAAGACCAACAGTAGAACAATCCTCTAGCAAGGTTCGCAACCTGCCCCTGCAGGCAAAGGAGAGGGCACGAGCGAACTGCAATCTCATCATTGCATGGCACCAGAACAGTGAACCTGGCTCTTGTGCAGTGTGATTGTCAATGTCATATACCGGCAAATAAACTGTCATTACAACAATTAAGTGAATTGCTCGGAAATTAGCTGCTAACTTCAGGTTTTCAAAAACGTTTTTATTCTTAGTCGCTATTTCCAGGGGGTGGCAAATGCCCATTTTGCCTCCCCTGCGGACGCCCATGCCGGAAAACACCAAGCAACTTTATCCATTTATGAGGATGATACGCAAATCATGGGCACATTTACGAGTGCCTTCATGTGGTCTTGCGCAAATGTTTCATGACCGAAATACTGTTTCATATATTTCGACATTTGACTGCTGATGTGAAGAAAAAACATCAAGCTCATTAGTCCAGATTTTACTAAGAAAAGGTGTGACAGTATTCAAAAGATGTAGGGGCTGTCGGGATAACACCATCAAATCCATAGTGAATACTTCCAAATGCAAGCTCTAGTTCCCTTGATGAAGTAAATATCCAATTTTGTGTATGCTACCAGGAACCCCCAAACAAGCTTTAAGCCACCCCCAATGCTGTTGATCTGACGATGGATCTGCTTCTATCCAGGCCAGCAAACACAAGTCAGAAGCAGCCAATAACCCAATTAAAACCATGAATCTCAGCCAACACTACAGATACCAGTGAAAAAGTGAAAATTTGTATTGTTTTTCTGCTTTTCTACTCAAATTTATGCGATTTACACTGAATGATCTAGCACAGGGTATCCAACCTTTTTGTCCGAGGGCCACATAAGGTCATACAGAACATGTCGAGGGCCGGACGTCTTACGTAATGTGATTGTTTCGGGGTATGTTATATGCTACGAAATCAACAAATTTTCGTAAATATATTATTTTGTATCAATGACAAATTTCTTCGCGGGCCGTACTTTGGAGGCCCCTGATAATGAATTCAGCCAATATAAGCTGCGCATTTTGCTGTTGGTCGCAGATTTCGCTAGCCATGCCAAATTTGTGTTTTCGTGGCCGGCGTGAGCTGTCTACGGGCTTGCACTTGCAACAAAAGTATCAAGGCAAAACCATATGACCGTCAGTCACTGTTGCCAGGTGCGTAACCGGGGG
>Ga0210059_1006482_pt1 | contig 18750 bp, 18 predicted proteins | sample Ectturendosymbi2_FD_188042 | JGI IMG/M metagenome (GOLD analysis project Ga0210059, IMG submission 188042) | Ecteinascidia turbinata endosymbiont from Florida, USA - Sample 2 (SPAdes) (version 2) | ecosystem: Host-associated > Tunicates > Ascidians > Unclassified | place: Key West, Florida... | reverse complement strand
CCACAAGTGCCATAAGTTTCAAACTTCTTGACCAACTTGAAAATCTGACTCCTGTTTGGAAATTTGTTGAAGCTGAACTTCCTTCTGAACCTTGCTTGAACAATCTGGAAAGACTTCGTTTCGTAATATGTCTTTACACAAAAGATCTTCTGCTCCATCGACCAAGGCATAATTAGACTATTTTTTGTTTAATATATAGAAAGGTTAACTATTTCCCTATGACAATCTGGAAAGAGAAAAATGAATAAAGTCATCGATAAAGGTTTTAGAAGCTGCCGCTTTGTTTCAACAATTGTGAAACACCCTGTACTCCAATATCCAAACTTCAATTCAGCTTCAAGGCCTATTCCTCATGTTCATGTTCTGGGTGCATCCAAGCCTGTATTCAACTGCCTTCCCGATCTTGAAGAAGATGATACACTCAGATATTCTTCAACTTCAACAGAGAATGACATGTCTGTCGATAGTTTAAGCAAACGTTGTTGGTTATTGCCTGCCTCTTTATTTGACCAAGCTGAAATAAATGACTTAATTCGTGATTTCAATCTCCCGAAATAATCATCTGATCTGCTGGCATCAAGATTACAAGAAAAGCATCTGCTTCATCCTGGAACCAATATCACATTTTATCGAAATAGACAGCAAGAATTTTTTCAGATTTTCACTTTCTGTTATGGTCTGTTATATTTCCATGATCTAGAATCCTTCTTAGACGCAATGGGTTTGACACAATAAAAAGATGAAGAATGGAGACTTTTCATAGATAGTTCAAAGAGAAGTCTTAACTGAAAGTCCAACAGGTATGGATACATACTTATATGGCAATAAACATGGATCCATATCTGATGGACATGTAGTGAAGCTTGAAGAAGAACATGATACCGTCAAGATGGTTCTGCAATTGCTTTTCATCTGTTGAACACAATTTTTTGGAAAACTAAATCATCTAACTACTAAGATTTGATCAATGACTTATTGGAAAGTTACCACATGTTGGGATGCAATACGAGCATCAAGCTGCATTATTTGAAATCCCATTTAGACAAATTTCCAGACAACTTGGGTGATGTCAGTGAAGAGCAAAGTGAGCGTTTTCACCAGGACTTCCAAATTAAGGAGGATCGTTATCAAGGATGGAATGACACACACATGATTGCAGACTATTGCTGGAGCTTAAAACTAGTCTGCCGCAGTAAATCACATGAGAGAAAATCACTGAAACACAAATTTCTAAGTTCTTAGTTCTTAATTGTAAAACTACTCAAAACTACTCAAAATGACTTTCTGTTTCTTTTGTGTCTGAACACCATCCAGTTTTGGTTTGCAAATCTGTAGACGTACATAGGTTTAGGAGCAAGCAAATTTTTGGGGGTGCGAAGGATTTTTGCCCGAATTTTTCCAAACTTGCCCGAAAAGTTTTGTAGGACTTTCCTACAAAATTTCTCCACAAATATCAAAGATCATGAAGACCTTTTTTGGTATGACTTCCAAAAAAAGGTCTTCATGTGTTTTTCTGGAAATGTTGGGCGCCATTTTTTAAAATCAAACAACGTTGGCCGCCATTTTGCCCAAATTTTCTGCAAGTTTGCTCGGATTTTTGCCAACTCAAAACTTTTGGGGGTGCGCTTGCACCCCCGCCTCCTATACCACTTGATGCACTGTAACATGAATGTGTGCTTGTTTCTTTAGTGTGACAATTTGTCTGTCCATATGTGCTCAAATTGTAACCACATAGTGACAAAGGAATGAAATTTGAATAAGCATTGGATCTATTTTAAAGCATCCCCTTTACTCTTAGGTATACAATCTCGTAAAATCACTGGTATGCTGTTGCACAAAACTGTGACATGATAGACAAAAACTGACATCAGATATGAAATCAGCGCCCTGAAATTAGTCTAAATTAGTTGAAAAAGTTGAAACAACTAAATGTGTGTATACCTGTGTAATAAAAGAAACTATAGAAATTGTATTTCAATTCGATAAATCATGAAAATTACCTATACCTATGGTGCTGTTATGAAAAAGACACCTCTGCCCTTGTTGTCCCCCTTTTGAAAGGTCAGGGGGCAATGCCACCGCTCTCCGACGTCCCTGCTTACCGCTATCAGCAGTCACTTGTATCGCTAAATTACCTGCCAACAGGGGCGTAAAGAAGGGGCCAAGGGGGGCACAATTTCCCGGGTGCCGAATCACTGCGAGGGGCGCTGAAAAGTCCCAATAATATTACAAGTACTTTCGTCAATACAGTACATCTGTTTCCGAAATACCTCAGGTTCGAACATGGGGGCGCCAAACTTGCTTCTTGCCCCGGGTGTCATTTAACCTCATTACGCCCCTGCCAGCCAAGAAGTCTGCGTTCAACAGTCACATGCGGCAAAACGACAAATATCGTAATTTTAAGTGAATATTAGAATATTTGTAGCCATGTTATTGTTTGTTACACAATAAAGACCAACAGTGAAACAATCCGCTCGCACGTTTGGCAACCTGCCCTGCAGGCAAAGGAGCGGACATGAGTGAATTGCAAGCTCACCACTGCATGACACCAGATCAGTGAATCTAGCTTTTGTGCAGTGTGAGTGTCGTACCGGCTAATAAACTGTCACTGCAAGAAATAAATCAATCACAGTAATCGAAATTGAGGTTACTGACGTCACGTTTTCTAAAATATTTTGGTTTTAGTTCCAATTCCCAGGGAGGGGCAAATGTCCGTTTTGACCCAGGGCCAGATGAAGCCAATAAGGTTAAGGGGGGGATTTCAGTAATATTTGGTAGTCAAGTCTCATGGCGGGTTCACTTCTGTAAGAGAGATGAAGTACACTTAACAACACTGCTGTGACAAAACAATGGATGACAAAATGGCCTTGTATTGCGAGTGCTGTTTTCCGAATTGTACACAATCATGGTGAATAAAGTTAATTTGCAGGTTTCAGGGGGGCGATCACCCTCCTGGATTCGCCCCTGTTTTGACACCCTGCGGACGCCAATGGTTTTGACGTTCCACGAGTTCAAAACTGCGTGCTTGAGTTCAGTGTTGAAGCACACCCATAATCGTCATTCTTTTCGCATTTACATGTTTAGCAACAATGTTGACCTCAAAACTAATAATAGAAATTATGGAAAACCATTCTGAATTTTGTGTGCACGAATAGCTTCAATAAATTTGTTTCAAGCTGATCTTGATAAATCATGGTAGTACTTATGATACTGTGATGTGAAGGACACCTCTGCCACCGTTGGCCCCTTTTTCAAAGGGCAGAGGGCAGTGCCCCCGTAATGCACCCTCGTTCCGGCGTACCTGAAGCTCACTCGCATGTTGCACTGTGGAATTTTTTTGTTATCGAATTTCCGTGTTTCAAACCGCCTTGTCTCGGAATCGTTACGCTTGTCTTATTTGTCATTTGGCAAACTACGTATTTTCAAACTGTCTATAAATGGTAAGACATTGTAGAATAGTCTACTTCATACAATGCAACACACGCACGGCAACCCTGGTTTATTTATCTCCTTCGCCGTTGCATTTAAAAGGAGTTAATGGTTTGGATCAGTAGTTCCCAGTCTGAGTCGGCGAAGGTGAAGTGGGGCTTCTGGAGTTCTAACTTTAAGAAAAGAAAGATTGATTATACTCGCTTTGTACTCCCTTTGGAGTGTCGCGAGTGGCCTCCGGGCGCCCATCCCCGCATATGCTTTGCGCCGAGGGGTAAACAGCCAGCTTGGGCTGCATAGGTAAATCGGTTTTGCAAGTAGAAATATCTGATACTAGTAAATCTTCCACAAAACCAGCTGTATCGGGGGAATTTTGAGAGTTTGATGTAGAAATCTCTGTCAAATAATTTCTGTTTGGTTTTCTGCGCGGCCTTTCATTACCTTCAAGATCACATGGGCGTTTAAGAAACTGCTTATTTCCAGCCATAGCTTTACGACATGGGTGGGTGAAATCCGGCCCACGGGCGACTTGTGGCCTGCATCAGAAATTAAAAGAATCTTATACATTCTTCTCTAGAACAAACGTCAACGCGGTCTGTTCTTGGAATGTATAGCTCTTTCGTGTATTTCAGAAGTTCTCTTCGTTAAATTTCCTTAATTTCTAGCGTTTTTTGTAGGTTTATTTTTCGGATATATATATTTTCGTGCCGGACCGTGTTGCCTCCCTCGAAAATATCGTCTAGTTGTCGACTTGATTAGCTGTACGTAAACGCCTTTGTTGTAGTAACCACGTATTTTATGGACTAAACAAGCACAATCCATTCAGTGGACACAGGGTTTTTATGCCGTTTTTAAGTTGCCATTTTTCAAGCAATACGAAATATAGTGTTTTAATCCTCTACTATGCTATAGGCTGATGGTAAACAGCATGAGACAAGTTTTGCACAGTGAAGTGTTGCCGCAACACCCTCAGCTAACCATAGGAAGTAAGCCCAATGCAGATACGTTTTTCCAAGTAAAACTCACGATAAACTGTTTTAGCTTATTTAACTAACATACAGAGCTTTAACAAGCAATCTCTGTTTGCGGGCAATCTAGATGGAAACAACCAAACGTTGGATCCAATACTGACAATACGGTATTGCTTTTCATTGAACATCAAGTACTGTTATTTTACATTCTTTTCTTGTAACCACTTTCGTATAGACGGCCTGCATCTCTCTCGCGCCCACCCATGTACCTCAATCATACCTTTCACACAGCTTCTTACCTGATGTTCAATCTTCCACTGACAAAACGCTCGCAACAACGCAAGACTGCCAGACACTGCAGAAGTCCGATGAAAAGCAGTATTGTCATTCTTACATTGCGTAGCAAACAATATTATCGTGTTGCTACTGTACTGACAAGCGTCTAGACCAGTGGTTCTCAAAGTTTTTTTTCGCATTCCTTCCTTACAAAACCAAACACTGTAAATTCTTCCCCACCAAAGATCACAAATGATAATTGCAGAAATTTCGCACTACCTACTGTGACGAAACAATAAACGATAATATGAACCAAGCAGACTCTTTTATAACATCAGTCACTGCAGTTAAAGCAGTCTGCACCTGCAAGTTAGTGAGATTGCTACCTGAAAGGTGCATGGTCCTTCGCTTGATCATCGAGCTGGTTGTTAATCACACCTTCACCCTTTCCACCGCTAATGGCAAATGGTGTAGGTTACGATGCCTAACGAATGGCGTCCAGGTCCAACAGGGATTCGTCCTGGTACCTCTCCTCTTTAGTATCTACACCTCTGACTTGTCAACCACCGTCTCCAGAACGTATGAAAGCGCCAACGACCTAGCAATCATGCATGCTGATGGAGACTGATAAACAGTGGAAAGGGTGCTAAGCAACACGGCAACCGTACAGGTGAATACCTCCAGACCTGGAAGTTAAAGCTCAGTACCACAAAAGCAGTGTTGGAAGTCTTCCATTACAACAACAAGGAAGCTAAACGTGAGATGAAAGTCAACCACAACAATGAAACCCTACTCCTCTGGTCCGAACCCACATACCTCGGAGTAACGTTGGACAGAACACTCACGTACCGCCGACTCCTCGAGTCACTTCGCAAAAAGTTGACATCATGCATTGCACTCCTCAGGTGTCTTGTTGCCTCCGGTCGGGGTGCTGGAGCAACAACGTTGCGAACAGCCACCTTAACCCTGGTCCATTCAACAGCAGAGCATTGCGCTCCTGTCTGGTGCCGCAGTGCTCACACCTGCCTCACTGACTCTGTCATCAATGACGCCTTGCGAACTGTGGCTGGATACTTTCGTCCTGAACTAGCGGACAACCTTCTTATCCTCGCAGACATCCAACCTGCTGAGTTTCGTCGCAATGGAGCCACACTGTCTCCAGCACGCCGTGCCATGGAGCCTGGACATCTGTTCCAATCAGCGATCGCCTGTCCATCGAGTGGGAATGCAAGGCATCTCAAATCGAGACACCAATTTATATCCCCTGCACAACAACTCACCAGTTCATTTGACAAAAATGACAAGTGCGATTAACCGCCTCGAAACTGATGTCGGACGTTTCCGCTCGTCTGTGCACAAATGTAATATGACCACTTCTGCGAATTATGAGTGTGGCGCAGAAAATCAAACCGCTGACCATGTTTTCTTCCAATGCCCAATCCATCGACCTCCCCATGGACTGCACGGCCTGACGGTTTTGGGTAATGAGACATTCGATTGGCTGCTCAGCACGAGCCGCGGGATCTAACGCGGCCAAGCACTGGACTGAAAGAACTGACTCAGTGATTATGATGATGATGAAGCAGCTTGTGCTTGCGTTTTGTAGACAGTCCTATCAAAGTCAACTTCGCTGTGCAGTTGTTTTTATGTGCTGAATAAACTAATAATAAAAAAATAAAGTTATTTCATCCACAGCTTTTCCTCTCCAATTCCTCCCTGGAACAAATTTCCTCCCAGGAATTAAAAATTCCTCCCTTAGTGAGCCAAGTGGCTCCCGTTTGAGAACCACTGGTCTAGACGTTTGCATTTCGCTCGTTTCAAAGAAAATTGTGAAGTTATGCCTCTGCGCAGTTTAGCAAAGTTTAAGTTAATAATGAGTCGTCATAAGAAGGAGTTGCGCAGGGCCCTAGGCCATGGCCTATTTGGCATATGCGTAAATCCTCCACTGCTTGCAAAACCTATTTTACCTTTGATCTCGATTCCCTTGGACAATAATTCGCATTATTACCAAAAAGCATGGACCGAGTTTCAGGGGAGGTGTGGACCAAGCCCGTAACCAGGGAGGCGAAGCCCCCCTAAAAATATGTTGGACATAGTTTAAAACTATTTGACATAGTTTAAAAAATTTGGGCCTCTCTCAGAAAGCTCTTCGCCCCCCCTGTTGGTGACCTTAACTTTTGGACAAGGGGGGCACAATATTTTTTGTAACCCCAATATTTTGTGATAAGAAATAATGTAGTTGTACAAAATTCCCTGCCAAAATATTGCCAAGGAATTTGTGGGGTCCAATGGGGCAAGCTGCCGTGTGTTTGGCAAAATTTAAATACTATCCCGATGTACATGACAAACATCGGTATGATTTAGGAGTATTTTGAGTCATTGTAGGGTGTATGCCATGCCAATTAATTGAATCTCAGAGATACATGTTTATTAATTGGAATTTCATTATGTAACTGCCAATTATTTGAATCTCAGAGATACATGTTCATAAATTTTACTTCTAATGCATTGTTTGTCTTTTAAAGAATAATAGAATGTGTTGTGTTTGTTTTATCTACTTTGACAAATAACTCTTCAAGTGCTAGTTTTGTGTACTTAGTAAATAAGTAAATACCTAGTAATCATAATCATTGTCAAGTACTAGCACAGTACTCTATGCAACTGCCATAACACCATGGGCGTAGCCAGGGGGCACTTGGGCCGTGATTCCCAAAATATATCATTTCAATTAATTACCGATTTATCAAAAGGTTATACTGCGGTTGAGTGAACATGGTGACGTCATCGAAACGCAAAAATTAATATTATATCTCATCACACAAAGTTTGCCCCCCAAAGTTTTCTAGCAAACTCGGTCCCTGCCAAAAAGCGTAGCGGATGGAGAAATGTTATTCTATCTTACATAAGCTAACGTGTGGCCCGGCCGCCAATGGCACCTAAAAATGTCGCCCGTAGAGATACAAATTTGCCCAGACCTGCTTTACAATATAAGTTCTACTTATATCCTGAGAGCAAACACGACATGCAAAGGATCTCAAATTTTTCAAAGGCATTAAACGTGGTAGAGTCTTAAATTCCTCGAGCACAGCCTTCCGATTACGCGATTTACAACTGAAATGAAAAATCGCCACATTTGCCTATTTTTAATCAATGTTTCTCTATTTTTCTACCTTTTCATTACACAGTTTATGCTTGGTAATGGTGGAAAACGTAAGCTATCTGAAAATCACACTGTGCGGGCTGTCGTAGCAATCACAGCAGATGAACGCCTCTGCGTCTGGAAACCCGAAATCCTGGTCTGCGATCGCAGCATTAACCAAACACTGTTTTAGAAAAGAATTGTTGAATTGTTATCGTAGACTTCATGCAACAGCTAGAGGTCGTCATGCCACTGATGAGCAGACAGTAGGTGAACCCAGTGTAGGCGACGTCACGCCCAAACGGTTGTATCGTGCGCCGGTCGTAATTAAATTACATCGGACACATTTAACATAAAAAACTGCTAAAACAGACAGATTTAGCTAAATGGGAAAATATTTATCAAAATCGGAATCAGACAGATTTAGCTCCAGTTCATTCAACTTTAGCAGTTATGCATGCATGGCGCTGAACCGTGTCGGCCCTGACGACCAGTTGTTCGGAATGGGACAGTTTGGCGACGCCGGTTTGGCGATGGACGTTTCGACGATAAATCAGTTAATAAGAATCTTTGATAAGTACATTTTCAACTATACTACAACTTTTACGTTAACTTTTTTTATTTGCAATACACATTACATACTCTGGAGAAACCCCATTGCATTGTAGCCTACTTTCATAAACCATTATTTTGAAAAGACTTATCTCCTGTGTTTGGTGATGTATCAGCAGTAAAATGTGCATAATATAAAACCCGCTGTTACAATGATTAACAGTAACGGTGTGTGTGTAATAACATGATTTTGAAAGATTGCTGGTCAAGTTTTACACGAAGTTGTGCTTGTTTTCAAAATAGGTAAGATTTTCCGATTCACGCTTAGGTTAGCAGTGAAATGCAATCAGAGTGATAACTACGAGAAAGTTCAAGCAATAATTGCTGTCCAGGCTTAACTTTTGTGTAAACTCACAAACCCTTATTTCAGCAAAAAGAAATGTCACAAGCCATATTTCCTTACCGACGTGGTTCCGGCCGTACTATAAGTTCTTCCAAACTCCCAGCGGAAGGGAAACCACACTGGCCCCTGGTCCTCTCAGGATGACAACATACACTAATGAAGCGCACAAATTTTGTAGTCTAACCTTTGACGTATATCAGAAACACATTTTTTCGTATAAAACATTTGCGACCACCATCGTTTTGTCGCCGAACTGTCCAAGATGGCCAGATTTTCACTGTGCCAGCAATTGTATGTTCCGATTTTAACTAAATCTGTCCTATTTGTATAAATTTATTCCGATTTAACTAAATGTGTCCGATATATTTTTTTTACGAACGGCGCACCATACGGTCGAACTAGAAAAAGAATTGCCTACAAGCTCTTGATTGCTGTATTTACAATGTTCCAAGTTTAGTACGGGAACGCGAATCGTGACATTTTTTTCAATTAGTAGCTGGAAGGGTTAGGTTAAAACGTTTTTTTCAGCTAAAAATGGCTTCTGGCTGTTGATTTTGAAAACCATATGGTCATTTCGACATCTCGTTGTGTAGTGTGTTGCGCTGATTTCAATCAGTACAAGGGACTGTTGGCTGCTATTAAATATAGCAATTTCAAAATAATATCGAGTTTAATTATCATTCAAACTTGCATTTTCGTCAAACCCTCCAAACAACGTTTTATTCTTTCAGGTAACCGAAACCTGAGATTTGAAATATTTTAACTAATGGAAACGCTGTGTTTACCCTGTTAAAGAACCACGAACATTGGTTCGAAAAAGTAAGAAAAAGATCAATCAATTGTAATTGTTTAAAACTTTCGCAGCGTTCTTTACATGGGCCCATATGTGTGTAGGTCCAGCCAGGACCTTGTTCCGATAAGACATAAACGGCCGGCGAAGCAGTGGAAGTGCAACAGATAAATGTGATTGTGGAGCATTTATTAAACAATGGTGAAGTGACTTGGTTGTTCTTAAATAAAACACTTGAGGCAACCTCGAGGCGTACTTTGAAATTGGTGAGTTTTGGGGCATGGGAAAAGTGACTGACTTCGTTTTGCTCTTCACCTGAGTTTTAAAGATAAATTGCGAAATTGCCTTCTAAGTGGGTATTTTAGTGCATCCTTTTATCCAACGCTGCTGACCGAAAAAAATATTGAGCAGTAGAAAAAAAAACAATTTCGTCATATTCTTTATGGAAATGAGTGTTAGCAACTAGACCCGTAACTAGGTGGACGTCTCCCCCCTAGAAAATTTTTCGCCATCCGGGAAAAATGTGTTGGACATAGTTTGAAATTAATGGACATAGTTTAAAAAATTTGGGCCCCTCTCAGAAAACGTTTGGACCTCCCAGGTGTCCCAAGCTGGTTACGGGCCTGTTAGCAACGGCTTGCAGTCCTACTCGGTCATCAGCCGTTATCTCAATCTTGTTCTTACCGATAGCCATCCAAATTCCAAGTCTAATCCATGTTAGTGGCTTCAGATTCAGGATTAACACGACGTTAATAACAATGCTCAGGAAAGGTATTAATGGAACAAGAGGTACCTGAAATGTCAAAAATAGAAAAGGTGAAATCATTTGCCTTTTCGATGCACTCGTCGTCAATGTAGTAACACCCTGTGTTAAACATGTCAGTACTCAGCGGTTTAAACTACACTTCAGCCCATTACGTCAGTATAAGCCTTTGCTCGTTTACAAACATAACACAAAAATAATTTAAAGTACATTTACAAAGCGGAGTCTGATTTTATTAAAATAGGATTTTGTAATGTATTTGAAATGGAACAATCCCGTCCCAAAGTGGATTTAGTGGACCAGGGGTTCCCAATCTTTCTCTGACCATGCATCTCTTCAGCATTTAGACAAATGAGTATGTACCCCTAAAATTTCTTATACATTTAACATTAAGCATATAATGATTTTTGAAAGTAATATTCAGTAATACATATATTACATTCAGTAGTATATGTATATATTATATTCAGTAACATATGTAAATATATGTATGCTTTGTTTAAGTCACAGTCCGTTGAACCCAGACTATAAACACTATCTCTTGTGTCCTTGCGCCCTTTCCCAGACTGAGACTCACATTTTGCTAGAATGTGACCTAACCAGAGCTCCACGTCAGGTTATGTTTAATTCTATTAGAAATATTCTTTTGAAAGAGCAAGTGTTCTCATTATCTCAACTAAACGGACTTAGCCAAGCTGCATGGAAGCGTATTCTCTTATTTGGCCACGTTAAACTGAAACGCCCTTCCATTTTGCAATTATACGATGCGGTTTGCGACTTTCTTTCAACAGCTTTGGCGTATTTGTAGCGATTCGTGTTTGTTGCGCTGGGGACCCAACATTCTTTATTAATGCTGTATTATCATTTCTCTTTTTTTGCGTCTTTATATGTTGGTTTTTTGCCATCATGTTATCGCAACTGGTCCCGGCAGAAGGCACTCCAGGCTCGGGCCTGCCGTCGTTTGCCGTTAAATAAAATAAATAAATAAAAATAAATAATATATGTACAAATATTTCGAAATATATTTTTTCTTTCTATTAGTAACTTTAAACGTACCCCTAGGCCTAGGGGTACATGTACCCCAGGTTAGGAACCCCTGTAATAGATGGATGGTTTTTATCCGAGGACTTATTAATCGGTTTCCACTTTGTTCCAATCAAGGTTTAAATGACGTCAAGGATAAAAAGAAAAGATGTCCAGAAATCAATATACGCTTGTTTTACTATAGAATGTTCGACTGGTAATCAAATCAGAAGCTGGTGGTAACGACGCTAACTTACCGTATAAGCTTTTCAGCAGAAAATCAAGTTAGGACAAATATCAGACGGCCTGTATTGCTCATGATAACCTTTGAATGGAAAACGTTTTTCATCTCTTATTTGTATATTAGGTGGTTCATTGAAAGCTGACGTGTAAGACAATCAAGACACTTATTGGTTTTGATCGGTATGACACTTGAGAACGAGGGACAGAAAAGATGATAACAATGCTGGCGTGGATCCACTGATTCAAAGTTCTGACGCATTGCCAGACGCAATTCCCGTCTCATGATTGCATTCTACTGCCGCGTTTTCATTTCTAATAAAATCGACGAACTTATACATTTTTTCCCCGCGGAGTGACCTTGTGATCACTCAAGCACGTAGTACGCTGACCCAAAAAATATAGCTACTTCTTTTCATTGGACAGAGGAAAAGTTAGAGAAATAGGCAGCTGAAACGATTTTTTTACGACGAAGTCGTCAGTCTGTGCGTCCGAATGGGTAAAACCGGTGAGAACTTCCTGTCAAGAAGAGAGGAAGTTCTTTCATCCTCAACCACTTGTGCGACACGTATTTTACGAATGTATAAACGGGGCTTATCAGTAGGACAACTACGGCTATGTTGCAGAGGAAAAGATGATTGGATGCAATTTGCGCAGAGTATTAATAGCGCCACATGCTTCCCTGTCTTCTCAAACCTGTTTACAAGATGAACAAAATCGCAGGCGTTTCATTTCACCTAAATAAGTTTGAGGGTTTGCATTGAGTTTGTAGCACGCCAACAGAAAGGAGTTGCATACCTTGAATGTAGTTAGCTCATCTTGATTGAATGCTGTGATAAACGCCAGGCAAGTGAGAGCGCTGAAAACAAAAAATGTCAGAAGGATGATAAACCAGACTTGTGCCGCCAACTTTGTGCCGAAAACCACCATGGCTGATGCAAAAAAAGAACAGAAGAAGGCAACCAGCAAAGCGTAGAAGGGCAGGTCGCCTGGGGGAAAATTTTGCGTCCATCGAAGCGCAGTTCCGCATTGGGAGTAAAGAAGAGATTTCTTGATCGTTCCGCATATTTCTCGTTGGAGCGCCATATCCTCTTTATCAACATTTTCTGGAACAGTTTGACCATGACTGCAGGAAGTTTTCGGACTGTTCTGACAGCTTTTAGATCTTCCTTCGCTCTCTGAAAGGCCGGCGTAGTAACTGCAAGTAACGCTTTGAATAGATAAACATGTTGCGTTCATGCACACACAAACTTTGGAAAGGGATACATGGATAGTTATTTCTGACAGTGAAGTTAGTAACAGTATGTAATGCCCCACGTTTGGAAAATCAGGAATTCTCTAATATTGTTGCAGTGGCACGCCTTGTCTACAACTGCTTGTCACTGGAATAAACTACCTATGTGCGATTTTTAACAGTCATACCCAAAGGTCTGTTCAGGAACTCTCGGGCATGATGAGCTCCGCAAAACTCAGGTTTCCGCGAAATGTCGCAAATACTCAAATTAAAAAAAAAAAATTTAAACACTCCATAAACTTTCAAAAAAGTGATGCACTGGTGAACAGGAGACCATTGTCTGACCTGGCCTCCAAGTCTGACGATTCTGAGGACGCTTGGTGCGACCCTGGTCCATTCACAGCGCTGACTAACGTTTCTGCAGCCACTGGTAGAACCCAAACAATGTTTGCAGTAGAGTATATAGGTTAAAGTGAACGTGTTCATATGAAGTAGCATCTACAAAACTTTACCCTTACTCTGGTCTTGTCAAAGGTTTTTCCGAGTCGCAACATCAACAGGATGAATTTATTGAAGTTTGATTTTTTAAGCAGGCTACTAGCTTCAAAAACATTTGTTAAATTAGTCTGATCTGTTACTATTTAAGATTATCGATCAGCATTTCTAGGTGAATCAAGTAACAGCGTTTAAGCAATTACTGACCCCTGTTCAGTGGTATTTCCAAACATCAAGTCGACTAAAATACTAACGTTTTAACCAATTCATAAAAGCAATTAATTTCCAAGTTTTGTTTCATCAGTGAAGCTAAAGTTTATTTGCAAAATTACATGCAGCATGCCAGAGCGACCAACTAACAACAAAAAGATAAAAAGCACTAAGAAATCACACAAAAATTTCAAATAGCAGAAAACTCAAAAAGTAGCCAAAGAACAAACTGTTAGCAGAGTTATGTTTGAAACATGCATGGATTAGAGATTAGCCAAAATGAAGTAAGCTACCTATAAAAAAATTTTAGTTGATTCAAGTTATTTCCTGATAAAGCGTAGCCAAGACATCATTTGAGGTTTTGAAAATTTTGTATCAAATCAAATACTTTACTTCAAGTGGTTGCATCTGTAGTTTTTGGGAGAAGGATTAAGTCGGGATTATAGTTAAGGCATCGCTTCGCTGGTTTCTTATTTTGCAATTTCGGTTTTAGTGTGGAATGTTCAAACGTCACTATACAGAGTATGGCGATTGTTACATGAAGAATAAGGCCTTTGCTTCAGGGACAACAGCATATAGGAAATTACTTCTCGTTACGCATTGCCACTCGAAAAGTCAGAGCTTGGTCGGGGTTATTGCTTTAACTCTAGAGATTAATGACACCACACAACTATTTACAACAGTGCACCTTGGAACTCGCATCCGTAGAATTTTTTCTTGATTTTCAAAAATTTCGCAGATAGACATTTTTCAGCTACACTGTTTTACGATTCTCTGTTAATGAACGATTCAATACGAAGTGGAAATTGAACTTTTTGAGATGACAGAATTGGGAGAAATTTTATTTCGTAATGATACATTTTTCGAAATTATGCAGTTTATGTTGAAAGAATTTTTCCTTAAGTAACGCTGCCAGATGCCTGTTGAACAGAGGTTTTTCTCAATACAGCTGTTTCATAAGTGTACAGCATTTTTTTCACTAAGCCTATACATCACAACTTGAGAGCTGTTTCCCCATGAAGTTATTTTGAACATGTTGTTTGATGACTTTTACATTCGAGAAAAGCGAATAGACTGTAGGGACTTGGAAGATACGAAAGGCATTCTAGTGACATCATGTATAGGCATACAACTGAGGAAACACCAAAATCCAAGGATTCCAGTGCTTGTTATTTGTTGTACTGCTCATCAGCACGAAAGTTTTTGAAAATTTTGACAACAATTTGTAAGAAAAGCTTTTGACACAGCAAGCCTGTAAGCCCAGGAAATGGAAATTTTCGAATTTCTTACTCTGATATAGCATTGGGTGAATATCTGAGCTTAATGACGCAAAATGACACAAACGTGCACGCCAGTAGTTGACCGATTGATATAAATTCCACCAACGTTGTGAGATTGAATAAAACTGTCATCACAACGCAAAAAGCTCCGCTAATCAGAGTTGCAAAGACCGGAACCTGCAAAAAAGACAAATTGCACAGTTCGTGAAAGTTGTAGTATGTTTGCAATTCAAATCTGCAAAACTAGTGAGTGTAAGAGCCAGATGTTCTGAAACCAACAGACAAAACACCATTTGCTTTACGCTTCCTATTAGGTTATAGTCTAAGTCAGTGTTTCTCAAACTTTTTTATTCCAACGCCCTCTTTTCACTCTCCACACGTCGTGTTCGTCCCCAAAGCCTGATAAAGCAAACACAAGATAGTAAATTCTAAGAATTTTATTTCAAGAAGGTATTAAATAGCTGAAACAAGCCATTAAAAAGGTGAACGAAGCAATGTATTAAGACGCAAATATTACGTTCAGAATTCTTGTCAAAATAATCCAGGGCTACGGAGTCGGAGCGCCGGAACTGGGCCTTTTGCCTGGAGCCGGAGCTCGGAGCCAGAGTTCAGTTTAAAATTTAGGACCGGAGCTGGAGCTATGGCCATTTGAGAGGTAGACGTCGGCTCCGGGTCCCTTCCTAGATACTAATGGTTTTGCCAAATAGACTTACATATGCTCTTTATAGCACACTAAACGCGACTGTTATGAGTTACGACACCACAGTATAACAATGCATCTGCAAGCCTTTGATGTTTTTCTAGTTTAATAATCACTAAGCCTGTGACGTGGTAGCTGGCAGGCGTGGTGTTACTTGTTGAACAATGGTTCTCAATCTTAAACACTGTTCTAAGAGCCGCATGCAGCTCCCAAGCATTCTTTGTTCGGCTTTTAGCAATCTTTCTGTAAAGGATTCTACTTAAATAAGAGGTGATGATGCCTACTTTCTAGGCGAAATATATACCGGTACTCTGTAAGAGCTTGGTGTCTGATTCTTTGCTGGGAAAGGATTCCTTTCGATAGGCAGTGTCTTTCAGTAACACCTCTACTATTTTGCGTAACAGACTCCCTTAGTGCAATAAAACAAAACGTCAATTGACTTGTGGTGAACTTTTTGTGCGGTTTTCTAACAGAATCGAAGGTCTGCATTTAACTCCCAAAATCGCAGGTCAAGATTTGGCTCCCTAAAGCGAAATGGTTGAGAATCACTGTTGTAGAAGTAAGAATAACTTTAACTACCACAACATCTTAGTTTCTAGTCCGAATGATCAAGCCGAGTGTATAGTAGTGTAACGATCTAAAAAGAACTGAGCTATAATGAGTAGGCATATAATAAAATATCCACAGCTTTTGTAGCTGTGTAGTCATGCTGTTAGCAGGGAGTATGATTAAGACAGGGGTCCGCAAATAGTGGGTCTCGACCAAATTTTGGTCGCGAGACCTTTCACTCTGGGTCACGAAATAATTTAAATTTACCATAACTATAAGCATCGCGTCTGTGTAATTATGTACTACAACTACAGCTTTGATAAACCTCTAATTTTCATTTCATTGTTGCGTCGTGACTAAATAACTAATACGTCGTAGTCGAGCAGACATGTGTAACCCGCCATGCTTTTTCGCATTCTCAATTAAATAGGTAGGCTGGTGTTGCATTTGATTTCAGTTCTCCTAATTTGACATCACAGTACAATAATATACTTTCATATTGCGCACCAGTACAACAAGAATAAGCTACATTAAAAGCAAATACTGATCAAGACAACAGTAGAACATCTTCTGGTAGCCGTCTCTCAAATAAAACCTCGAATTAATTTGTTGTGTTCTAAACGCTACACAGAGACCATGGCTCTCACCAGGCAGAATAAATGCAGTCATTTACTGTTTTAAGTGAAGTTTGATACGATTTTGGGCAAGAAAATTGCTACTGTCAATTGTTGTCTTAAAATGGATATTTAATTATAAAGTATTTTCTACAAAATTATATGCTCACGAAATGTTTAGGTTGCGAGAAATTAGATCTGTTTTTAAGGTGGCGCCAAAGAGTATTTGCTGACCCCTGGATTAAGATATGATACCATTGCAGATTTAAGCGCGAAATGCACGGCACGCCATTGTAAAGCAGGAATTTTTATTAGAAACCATTAGGCTTACTAGCAAGGTTTACTAGATTACTGGCAAAGTTCACTAGGAAACATTTACGCTTAGGCTACAAGCAGTTGCACAACATGAAAGTTATAAATAATTGGTAGCGAACTAACATTGCTGTGCATAGCAGTACATTATCAGGAGGATATAAAAATCAATGTAAATAAATGTGGACTTTTCTTGAAGTTTTCATCTGTGGAAAAAAATCTATGATTTCAGCACGGTAACCATCAGTCTTATTTTTTCCTAAGCTTTGCGTGTTAAATTGTGTTTTGCGATTCATCACTGCTTATTACGCGTGCAAAACATAAGAAATCCCAAGTTTCTACTATTTTGAAAAAGTCAAATGTGAATTTCTTGCTAGAGTCATACTATTTCTTTGAACATAGGACTTAAAAACACATCTTCGCATTTGTGTTATGCAAATGTGTGCGTGTTTCAAAGAACACATGAAAGTCGAATATGTGTTTTGCGCTCTTTGCATGGTTTGCCCGGGCAGCGCTGTTAGCTGGAATCGTCAAGGCTGCAACAGGCAAAGCATGCAACGAATGCATAACTCTTGGCCAAGCGGCAATGCTCTGTGTTTAAATGCGCGGACACAAATGTAGTTTTCCAAACAACCATTTTCTTGATTCTGGTCATAAGAAAAAACAAAAGGTCAGGTATTGACGGCAAAACCAGCGACTGGCTTTACAGCAATTGTTTATATTAACGTTATCTTGAGTTACAGCACGTTTCTGCTCAGTGGCGTGCCGAGGTCTAGTGATGCCCAGGGTGACTGCTTGATTGGATGCTTCCCGACCAAATTCTAGTATTGAGCAGTGGTGCAGGTCCATAGTGGTCATTGTTACCAAATATATGTTGTTTGTGACTTCAAGATATGACGTCATATTCACGTTGGCAAACGAACGTTTTGGCGAAGTTTGGTGATACAACACGCATATTCAGGGACTCCAGAGCAGCGGTAGGGCAGTGAGAGCAGTAAAAATGTTGAGGGCAATGGAAACTTATAAAAAACAAAAAAAAGCGTAGCCGATTATGTTTGTTTCTGTTCAGTAACAATGTTGACCTCAAAAATAATAACAGAAATTACAGAAAATTATTCTGAATTATCCGGGTGCCCGAATAGCTGCAATAAATTTATTTCAAGTCGATCTTGATAAACCATGAAATTACCTTTGATACTGTTATGATAAAGCACCTCCGCCCCCGTTGTCCCCCTTTTGAAAGGGCAGAGGTGGCAATGGCCCTGCCATGCCTCCATTCTCCGGCGTCCCTGTGCATATTATTCTACACGCACTCTCTTTACTCGTTGTAGGCTACAATGAGTCACTGTAATGAACATATGTACTTTCCACAATGGGTGTAAGCAAGGAATCGATCAGCAAATTTTTAATAGGAAATCGATTTCACGTAAAATTACGCATCCTCAGTCATGAAAATTGCAAGATTGTAAAACTGACAGTGACAAGGACCAGATGGCCTTGTCGCGGCACTATTCAGAAAACCACGGCACTATAAACAAGCCACCTCTGCACGAAGCATACACCGTTACTTTTGTCGAACAACCAAGTTGTCACTCTCTGGATATCTGTGAAAATTAATGGTATCACCTAATTGACGCACAAATCAACATTCAGAACATGATCCTCCCCCATGTGAAATAATTATTACGATGCTTTGTGTTGTTTGACTCAATCCGATGTTGTCTTCCGCTTTGTGCACTAGCTTTTCTCTCAACACAGCTTGCTTACTCC
>Ga0210059_1006481_pt1 | contig 18753 bp, 10 predicted proteins | sample Ectturendosymbi2_FD_188042 | JGI IMG/M metagenome (GOLD analysis project Ga0210059, IMG submission 188042) | Ecteinascidia turbinata endosymbiont from Florida, USA - Sample 2 (SPAdes) (version 2) | ecosystem: Host-associated > Tunicates > Ascidians > Unclassified | place: Key West, Florida... | reverse complement strand
TCTCGCGATGTTTTTTTTTGAGCGAGAAGTTGCTGAAAAATTTAACTTTGACATGACTTTGTTAGCAAGAAAAGTCAATGCATAGCAGTAAAATTGCTCGTGTGAATTGCGTTTTGCTGTCACGCAGCCGCAGCCTACAACTGCGATCTGCGTGTACGTTAGTGGAAAGTTGTGAAAGTTTTTTTTTTTTTTTTTTTTTTGTATCGAAGTGAACAGTCTTTAGCTCGTTGCACATAACTTTTCGCTTTTATTTATTTTGAGAATAATTCAGTGACGGCAAATTCTACTACCGCCCAGGCGGCGATGCAAGAGCTGGGTACGCCACTGACGAAACGGTGAGGCTGCTGCACACACGATATTCAGAAATAGTGCTTCACAACCTGCAGTGTGTTTACCAGTACTTAACATGCATGAGACACGGTATCTATAGACCGAATTTAGTGAAATCACGAAAACATGCACTACTGATTAAGAGACACTCGTTTAAAAAGTTGTTTGGTGGTTGAATGATTCAAAATCTCACGCAAATAGGTTTTACAAACCCGGGGGTTGCGACGATTTGTGGGAGCTTCCCAGTTGCACGCATTTAAAATAATTGGAACCACTGCCCGGCGATTAGAAGCTTTAAGCAAGCAGCTTGGTTTCACAGGCTTCAAAGTGAAAGCGACACTGCTACCATCGCTTTCCGTAAGAAAATTCTGCAGGACTTGATGTAGCGCCGAAGTTGGTGTGCAGAACCCCAAATGCATTTTGATAACTCTGTGAAAATCATGAATTGCTCTGATTTTAGTAACTGGTAAACCGAATTTAGAAAACCCAGAAGCTGTTCACACGCGACACTCGCGCGCAACTTCAAATCAACCGCTCGGCCTGTTAACGCTGCGACGACGAAGTTGTCATTTCCGAAGGGCAGTGACAACAACGAATACTCCACAACAATGAAGTTGTCATTTCCGAAGCGTAATGACAACAGTGAAGTTGTCGTTTCCGAAAGTCACATCTCTCACATCTCCGAAAGTCACAGTTGCTTGCGCAACTGGTACATTTGAAAGGAGCGAGTAACGTTTGAGGATTTTGAGAAGACTCGCACGAGCAACGCAAAGGTGAAGACGAAAGACAACAGGTCAGCTAGTGTCTGCCACGTGAAGAAGCTCTGTCAGCAAGTTCGGGGTGAAGAATGATTGAGCACCACAAGGGATTAAAGACATCATCTCCGAATAGAAGTTAAACTTCAAGCAAGAATACGGCAGGCAGTTGCCAATTTTCGACGCAGTGGCGTGAGCTTGGTCAACGTCTTAATGCAAATCGAAGAGCACGGAGGCGGTTTATGTTCGCCGCAGACCACTTAAAACAGAAATGAAACAAGTCGCGAGACTAATTTTTTTTGCACTCGCCCAATCTGAAGCAACTGCTTGTTTGAAAGCAGCACGTGTATAAAAGTCTGTTTTGGTTTAGGAGCCGAAAATGTAAGCACTTGTGTCAGCACTTTTTATACAACATAACGTCACAACCCAATTGTTTCGGTTGTGACTATTGCATCGCAACCCCAACCAAGTAAATATTCTGACTATGCGGTGGTGTAAGTTCGTGACAATGCATTTTGCAAAGATTTCAACGGTGCATGAAACATCATGTCCATACTCTTGCGAGTGTTTGTTACGACGGTCTACTCTATGCATTGCACCTTCACAAGGTGCAAACAAACAGTTTGATTAATTTGTATGAAACGACCGACAGTTTATCGCAAAAAATGCAGAGCGCTTACGCGCAAAGCAAGGATTTCACGACCACACCTATCCAGTGTCCGTGTAGAAAACGAAAACAACTTATCAACCGTATTAACAAATTTGAGTAAGAGCTGATGATGCCTACCTTGTAGGCGAAATATATACTCTGCTAAGATCTTAGTGTCTGATTCTTGGCTATGAAAGGATGCCTTTCGATGGACGGTGTATGTGCAGAAACGTTTTCTTAAACAAAATGGTAAATTGAAGCACATTTACGCCGCCAGCTGTGACTGCACTTAAAACCCATCTGCTCGGCTCAAGCCTAAAAGATCATCGAACCGCCAAACGATCAAACGATATGTCCTCTTGACAAAACATTTGATGGCTCACAGGCCAAAGAAACAAGCGGAAGATCTCGTGAAAAAACACAGTGCGCTTGGAAAAATCTTGCAAGTAATTACACGAAAGATCGACGCAACAATCCACCTCACAATACCCTGTTTTCCTCACACATAAAAAAGTATTTTTAAATCGGCCCGTGCCGAATTGAAATTCTGTTACTGTAGCAGATTACTTTTAAGGTTTATTAGCAGTTTTTGAAAGAAAAGTTGTTTTTTCAAAGGGAGAGCAAAGTAGATTCAGTTTTGAAGACATTTCTGACACGACCCAAGTCACAATGGGTTTAACAGCAGGTTTGACATAAGAAATTTTCTCAGGCGCTCTGTGTCTCATTCGTTAGGACAACGGGTCTCAAACTTTTATGAGCCGTGGCCAGTGGCGTAGCTAGAGTGGGGCTGCCCGGGGCGGCCCTTGAGTTTGGCCCCCCCGAAGCCCATAAAAATGCATATTGTACAGTGACTGACTCTTAAAGCTTTGTATAATATTAACTAGTTTGTGCATCATTATAATATTACAGTGCTCTCACATGCTCAAATATGGTATGCTTTAAAAACACACCCAAAAACTTAAACATTGTAAGTAACAGTTAAACAAAAAGCTAAATGGCATATAGGGAAAAATGGTAAAAAAGTATAAAAAATTAGGACCAACTTCATTTTTAAAATGAAAACTACAATTTTCTACACAGTAACTTTTCTTGCCTTTTTGTTGGCAAATTCTTCAATGGCAATGTCAAAATTTATGTTGTCTGTCAATTGTTGCTCTATAGACAGTGTGGCAAGATTTCTCAACCGCAAGGTGCTCATACTAGATCTTTAGTAATTCTTGATCAGTTTTAGTTTCAAAAAACTCCTCTCACAGGTAGCAACACTAACAGCAATTGTGAGGAAAATCCGCAGCATTATTACTATATTTGGAACAGAGTTCCCAAGGTTATACTTTTGAATAAACTGTAAAACAGTGATGCCATGTTATTTTGTAAAAACAAGCAATCAAATTTGAAAAACAAGCCTAGAATAGGCAATTTTACGGAAAAAACAATCCCAACTTGCGTTTGGTAGGAACATTCAAAAAACATAAAACCAGCAGGCCAACTAAATATAAAAGCAGGCAAATCCGAAAAACAAGCCCAAATGTGCAAATTTACACAAGAACACGCCCAAATTTCGTTTTGCAGTGAATTGAAACAGCAAAAGTGCCATAAAATTGAAGCAATCCGCAAACAAAAATATGCAAAAACAAGCCAATTTTAATTAAAAAAGCGCCAAAACAGCAATACGCAAGTCCTCAAAAAAAACCGCAAATCCACAAAAAAACAAGCCCAAATTCGCGGGAAAACCACAAGATTGGCAACACTGCTGCAAACGTTCAAGGGGACTTCTTTCTCACTGTGAACTGTACATCGGCAACATCGTATAACTGTCAAGCAACAATAACGTTCTTCTTAATTGCACAAAATGAACAAGCGACGCAACAACTATCAATATTTCTTTTTTAACTATTAACTGCACTCAACATCCTGTACCACTAACTGGCCTACTTGGAATCTGAATGCAGCGTATGATCTCAAAATTTTCTTGATGATGACCCATCAACAAAATTTTCTTGATGATTCTTGATGACCCATCAACATACTGAAGCAAGAAATCATTTCCCTAAAAAAAATGAGGAACCCTTAAATTTCACGTAACCCCACTACATGTTTTGTGGAACACTAGGGTACCACGGAACCCCTGTTCAAGAATACTGAGCTAGATTATATTTCTCCACACACGCGGATATCCATTTTGACGAGCACAAATCCAACTACACACTTATTAGATTTACACAGAAATGTTTTTAGACTCAACAAAGCGCTTTTACTCGCAGGTACAAAACTTAAGAGCACTTACAAAAGCTTAGAGCTCACCACAGCCACACGTTTGCCCACAGTCATCCACAATACTCCTACTATACTCTATAACGTCATATAAGGACTACGATCAAACGTCATCTACGACCCAACACTGAATCAATCAACCGTGTGGTGAATCAGTAAAATTTGACGTCAAGTGAGTTGATAAGCGTGTTGAGAACCGTGTTGCAGCTTCATGTAATAAAGCCTATTGATCCAACATCCCTGATGCACGATTGTTTATTGTTTGGCTAAGATAACAATCGCTTAAATACACATGCCATAGTTTAAATTACTCAAAATCCAAACAACCTTCAACTGCGAGCAGTGTCCTGACAATCATTAAAACCACTTTTACTTCAATACAGCCTTTGCAGGTTTATAGCCTACCCCTGCGCTATGGCTCACAAGCCAGATGTGGCTCTTTTGATGACGGCATCTGGTTCGCTTGATATTTTCTTAACACGATTGTTACGAATGAAACTTTTTCTGTAATTTCACATCTACCAGACTACAAAGCCATCAGCAACACCATGCAGCACCAGAAGTCCCATTAACAGTAAGAAGAATGTTATGAAAGAGAAAATTCAGACATTTACCAAGTTTGAAATTGTTGATTTTCCTTCAAAATGCACACGTTACTTAGTAAGTTAGTTGCATTAAGTGTTGAAAAATATTATATGGTTCTCACGGAAATAGAATAAAAAATATGTAGGTTTCATGACTTCCTTAGCCAAAAAGGTTCCCGACCCCTAGCTTACAGCATGGGCCATAGTGACGCCCCCATAAAAAAGCCGCCAGGGGCGGACCCCCCGACCCCCCTTAGCTACGCCACTGGCCGTGGCCCCCTTCTAAGTTTAACTGGCGCCTACTTAATAATGTCGTAACTCTTGGGTTATGCAATATCACGGCAAAGCTACCTAGCGAAGGTCTCTGCTCGTGGCCCCCAAGGGGTCCGAGGGCCCCGTTTGAGAAACCCTGCGTTAGCACACAATGCTCTTTCGGTGTTGCGCGAAATATCCCCTACAACAGCGTATTGTTGGTTGAGTTTTTCGGTCAAGAGTTCCAGAAAAAGTTCGGCCTGGACAAGTGAAACTGTGTTTGAAGCCTGGACGATGAAATTTTTTTCCAAAAGAATGTAACAAGACATGGCGCGGGATTCAAAAGAGTTCAAGCCTGTGTTCAAATCATTGTGCAACAAAAATTCAGTGAAAACATGTCCACGATACAAATACAATTTGCTGAAGAAAATTCGACTATAGAGACAAAATGCTTTCCAGATGCTTTTTACTCAACAAGCGATTAACATAATAATTTCCAACCATGTCGCTTCCACCAATTTCAAAAGCTTGCAATGAATACGCGGATCAGTTGTCAAAGAAACAGTGCGGAGCCAACGCGCAAAGACCACGATTGTCTGTCAGGCATTTGCATACACACCCACCACGCACAGTGCAGTCAGTAAATCCTGTCACGCTCTGAGCGCGTCGCAATCGACGAACGGCGCTGACATGACGACGTACCTGGAATCGATGGAAATTCCTCAATTGAAGCGACAAATGCCGGCGAGCGCGGTCACAAGTGTTCATTAAGTCCGCGCGACACCCGCCGGAGTCGGTCGTTGTTCTTGCGCGCCAAAGCGCGCGCACGAAAACGACGAAACAATTAATCGCGCGATTTCAGGATCGAGACGACTTAGTCACATGCAGGATGCTCGCATCGACCTGTCGGGTCACGGCGAGCCCTGAACGCACTGATCGCGGCCTTCGCGGCGTCGACCTGCGAAAAGCTTCCGTGGACAGTTGCAAACCAAACCGCGGCCGTAAATGAAATCTTGTTTTGCGTAATGTTCGATCAAGCGAAGAAAAATGCGAAAAGAATTAGCAGATCTAATCACCTTGTTTCTCCGCAAATAAAAACAAACGAAAACTAGCTTGTTTTCCGAAAATACAATGTTTGTCAATCACTTCGCGAAAAGGTCTGCGACCGATCTGCTGACGAGGCGCACCTTAGGATTTGAAAAAATTAAACGTAAACACCAAGACAAGAAGAGACCAAGCAAATACTTAACGCCAGCAAGTCAACAGGAACCACAGTTGTCCAACTGCGTGAGCAAAGTTCGGAGCGGTGCCGATCGGCTTTTCGAACGTTCCGACAAAATATATTAACGCGCATCGGTTCGAGGTAAACCACTTTTTTTCGTATGAAGATTACCTCATTACAGTGAAGACATGCTTGCTGCAAGAAGTAGCAGGTTAACACGGAGCGAGGAAACCGAAGTTACATGAAGCTTCAAAGTACGTGCCGTTTGCGCAGTCAAAAAGGATTTTGTTTTTCTAGAAGACGTTTCGGTTCAGTCATCTCCAACTTTGACGGCGTCTCACGCGCCGTCACCATGGAAACCCACATTTCTGCGATATATCACCACCAAACGTCGATCTTGCGCATTGGTCGTTGCCAGGGTTCCCACACATTTTTAAAAATCATTTTCCATACTTTCTCCATACCTTTTCAATACTAAATTTAGAAATTCAATACCATTACTTCTCTTCATTTATTACATTCTTAATCATGAAACTCAATTGGGCACATTGCGTAACACTGCATAAATAATAAAGTGCCTTGCCTTCAGTAAAATTCTCCCCAGGTACTTCAAATTTATTTTCCATTAATACCTAATGCATATTTTGGCTAGTTTCAATACTTTTTGAAGGTTTTAAAACCCATTTTGAAATTCAATACTTGTTCAATACTTTCAATACCGCGTGGGAGCCCTGCGTTGCGCACGCAGTGTCCGAATATCGCTAATTTTTAGTGTCGCTATCTCACAGCGAACAATTTTCGGCGACGCGTGAAGTTTCAGAAAATCGCACTAGCACACGCGAGCATTTCATGAAATGTCACACCTGGCAACGATAAAAACGCGTGTGAAGGTTCAGGATGTAACGTTGCTGCGGAGTTAGCAGAGGTCAACACAGACGCAACTCTCGGAGCAAGAAGTGTGATCGCAAGCAATGCGCTCCAGCTGCCAACGCGCAAAAGAAGTCAAGTGCGTCTCTGAAGCACTCAAGGAAAAAGCAGGAACAACAATACGACTGTATGCGAGCAACTACTGAGAGCTGTCGGCAGGCAATTGGACAAGTTTGCAGAGAATATTAACATAGCCAGCCAGGGATCCAGATATAGATATTTCTACTTGCGCGTAAATCCTTTCGACAAGGATCTCAAAATTCTACCACAGACCTAACTGAACCAGGACTCTTTAAATCAAGAGTGCAACCAAGGTTTCGCGTGTGCCCGACAAGAACCAACGTTTCCTTCAAACCTGTTCCTGTCCAGACAACGCAATCGAGTCACAGACGTTTGAGGTCTTCTCGGCGTGCACTGTTCATCAAAAACGATACGAAACGCCTGCAGATGTTTCAAACGAAGAACTGCTCAACCCGCAGTACGTATGTACCGGCCGAGTATATTGCGTGTGTCAAAAAACACATCGCGCTTGCGACGTGACCGGAACGACCTCTCATGACCTGCTTCAACACAGAGACAGCGTCGGCTTGTCGTCGCAGAAGTATACCACGCATCCGTCGACCCTGTTCACGCGGTTCCGCGACCGGCACTTGCTTTTTACATGCTAATGGCGTGCTTTACTAAAAGACGCTGCCTGTCTCTATTCGCAAAGTAAACTGGTGTTGGCCATTTTCGCATTGCCGCAATTAAACGGCAACCGTTTCGTTTGCGCGGAAAAGAGAACTGAAGCAAGAACGATGGAAGACAAATGGAAAGTCAGTAGTTAAGACGATGGCGTCGGAAATGAAACGCATTGCGGTCTCTTTGCCCGTTACCTTCACCAGCAACCGAGACAACCGGAGCCCTATTGCTGTCGCTTGTGACGAAATATTGGGCGGCGCTTGAGAAGCGGTGACGTAATTGACTCGACAAAAAGCAAGGCGAACGCGACGAGGAAACGGGTTCCTCGATAACAGCTGCGCAGCCCGCGAACATCTTTTTTTATCAACATCGACAAGCGTCTCCCCAGAAATCTGCAACTGCACGGAGAACGAGCGGTGTTCGCCACCGTTCTCAAACGCGATATCAAACTCAGTGCGGCGTTTTCGGACAGTTAGAAACCGCGACATCATTCGAGTTGATATGAAGTTGAAACGCGAAAGCTGGCAAAGAAGGTTTGGTAAGCATTCTTTTCTAACACGTGTACAAGTTTGCTGGTACTTTTGCAAACCAGGTCTGCCACACGAAAATCTTTCAAAAACCGCATCATGCAATCACAACACGACTTGAAGTAACTAGAACCGTTAACTTAACAGTTTGGGGTTTGGCGCCAAAAGCAGAAATCGCAGCGACACGTCCGTATTGGAACTAAATCAACCAGAACGATCATTAACAGACAACAACACGGAAACGAAGCTCATGTGTTTGCAAGTAGTCGCCTTGACTGAGAAAAAGCTATTTTTGCTTGAACGTATTTCAGGCACGTGGTGTCGGTTACTCCTGAGCAGCAAAGCGACGACACCACCATCATCGTAAACGCAATAGCGCCCACGCGCGGATTTCTTACTTCAAAAATGCAATGAGCCAAGTATTCGCATCGCAGACAGGGAATTCCCCGATCCTGAAAGTGTACAACCTTTCGCTTCAACTCTGCAAAAAGAACAAAATGCACTACTTTAACGCATAACAACATCTCATGAATAATCATTAGAGATAAATCAATGAAAACAAATTAGAACACTGATGCGGGTTATCTCCATATCAGCCTGGAAAATTCAACTGTAATCAGAAGGGAAGTGCCACGAAATACAGGGGAATGCAAGAAATTTGCGCTGCTACAAAGGGAAATGTTGTTTGTAACTTTTTTCCGGTGATCCTCGATAATATCATCAATACAGGCTTAAAAAAAGATGTGATGCTGAGGCATGAAAGCTGGTCAACGCTTCGACGCCGATGTGATCAACCACAACACGTCAGCAATCAAGCAAAAATATCTTGCGTATTTTCCTGTAGTGAAAACTAACCATTTTAATCCTACCTGCACAATTACAAGCATTTTGTACGAATCGACACTCCGCCACTGAGCTATCGCCGTTCCATTCTTGATAATAATCAGGAAACGATAGTTGACGCAACTAAGTTTAGCAGAATCTTGTTAAAGTACAGTAACGGTTTATGAAGCCGAGAGGGACAAGGTTTGGAGATCTGCTGCGGCAACTAACACAACCCATCTTGCAATTCCAGGCGCACCAACCGATCCTACCAAAGCGAAGCATGACGCAAACATACCTTCATCCACGAGGATATGAGTGAACGTTTCGGCGACCGAGCCGTCCACTCTGCTTGCCGTTCCGCCTCCAACTTCGATCAGTCTTTGCAAAATAATGGCCTTCAGTTAGCTTGAAATACCTTGCTGAAAATACCCGGGAAAAAGCAGCCAACGACTATATTCTCATCTTGCAGCAGCCCTAACGGCTGCCAAAAAAAACAAAAGTGTGAACTTTGCAAGTGAGTGAGTACGCTCCGCACATGAAAATCTGCTCTCAATTCATATGGTTACTTACAGCTCGGCAAGTGATTTGAAGGTGCAGGCTGAGGAGGTAGCTCGATAACGCTGAACACAACACAGCGGTTCACATCCAGAAAAATTTCCACGCGGTTTGCACAGTTAAAGTGATTAGGAACACAAAGTAAGACCTACAGTGGCAACATATTTCAAGTTGATTGTGATATAAAACCCACGCCGAAAATAAGCCCTACAGCGGAGATCGTCAGCCAGATGAAGCAAACAGGCGACCTCGTAGTTATGCACTGATTCAAGCCGTTTTGATAGAGTGTATGTCATAAGTGTGTACATTGTGATAGCAGCAAAAAAACTTTTGCGTGAACCGTACTGTTATTTCTAGAACATGTATGTAGCTCTACGACACATAAACAAACTGCCTAAAAATTGGTCCTGGAGGGTAATTTTCGGGTTGAAACTTACTCTGATTTTTGACTTGTCTTTCGGAGAATCACGGCAATGGCTGCGGTCGGACTGAATTCGCATCGGGGTTGATAAAAAACAAGTTTCGAAATTTTGCGCTGCACACCTACTGCAATGAGTAATTGAAATTTTCTAACGCTAAAAGCACTTGTATTTTGAAACGTACAACATGATTTCATTCATAAAATTTTTGATCCTCATTATTTCGTACATGGAGCCAGAATATTTTTTCGAGGAAAAAACATGACATATCGAATTTCTTACGATAACTGCAAGAGCATGAAATATTTTATGGGCATATTATGAACCTAAGACAGATTACTGGTTTTCCAAGGACAAAGCAACCCACTCCAGATCTTTAGTATTCGCAGCAAAAAGCGATGCAGTGAGAATTGTCAAGCCAGCGGAGGTAATTTGCCAAAAAATACGGAAATTAAGCCCAAGAGTAGTGCAAATGCATCACTGCCCGAGCTTGAATATTACAGTGAGGTCCCTGCGGCTTGAAGGAAGGAAATACCACCTTACTCGTAAAGCTATACGTGTACCAAGACAATACTGTGGGACCTTCCTGTTACTTTGTACGGTCTGTGCTTTGCGAAATCGAAACGATATTTCCCAAAAAAAGTCGAAACACAAATGGAAACAGCCTACTTTTTTATTATGCACATGTATTCTTGTGCACAAAAAATACTGTGAAATAGTTTATGTTTTTTTGGGGAAAGGCTTTTGCTGTAGCTTTGACATGTTTGTATTAAGCACACAGAGATGTAACGTACGGTTTGATTCACCAAGTGGTTTCATGTCGGTGATTCTTGGCTCATTGTGGTGATGATCTGATCTGTGTTGTTTCATAAAAAGTTTTTAGAGGCCTGCAGGGGAAACGGCATAGGGAAAGATGTATTAAGGAAGTAAATGAGACGGAACGCAGTTAATAAAACCTCAGACAGCCTTTTCGTGTAAATGACAAGCTTTGCAGAAAACAAGCACAGCTCAACATCAGGTACATGAGGCCAAAGTGGGTGATTCCAATCAGTATCCTGCGACACTTCAGGATCTGGCCAGGAGTGCCGCAAATCCTATTAAGGAAAACTAATATAACAACCGAAAACAGCAAACGGGCTCATGAGGGCACTGCCAGTGTCAAAACCGCTTGAGGCACCGGGAAATTCCAGTTGCTTGGCAAGGGTAGCCCGAGACAATAATGAGTGGAAAACAGTGATAAGCAAATGCTAGCATTAATACGCTGTTGGTGCACTTTCAATACGAGGTAAACCATGGGCACATTTCACAAAAACATAGTATTACACCAGTGTTTCCCAAATCAAGGTAGCGATTATGTCTCATTACCCTCAATATTTTGCGTCATAATAATAATAATACAGAACAACATTGTGGTTTTGTTTCCGCGTTACCCACCGAAGAATTGTATATTACCCCTGGGGGTAATTTACCCGCATTTTGGGAACCACTGTATTACATCTAGGAAAGCGAAGGCTGAACTGCGAGTCAACACACCTTCTGTACACATCAAACTGCTTAGCCACTTGCAAACCCACACGCCACCCGTAAAAAGGTGCCTCTTCCTTGCGCACTGTTAAAGCAATCCTCCACCTTTTGGGCGCCTGAAACACAGATTAAAATTGATTAAAATATGAAACTTCTTGTTATGTCTAAATTAGCACGTCAAAAGCTGACCAATTAAGTTGAAAATCAAGTCTAAATATAAAAAAAAAACAAGATAAAAACCAACACCAAGCATCATGCTTAGAAGCTAAGTCATTCTATCATAAAACCTTCATGAACACTTGTTGCGTTGCAATGCGCAGCCGCATTAATCATACAAGGGACGTGGCCAGAAATGTCATGTTGGAGAGAAATATCGCTTTAGTATCAGTTATGGCGTCACTTTCACCACAACGTAGCAGTGGCAGAGCCAGCTACATAAAGGTCAGTAGGCAACTTCTCGCAAACAAAACGTTACTAAGTAAGTAGAACAGCCAACTTCTCTTACACTTGTGAACAAATTCCCTTGTTTGTAAATCAACGTGTATGTATTTCACTTCAAGGAATTGTACGCGGACGCGTTTTAAGAAGTGGAGGCACCTCCGTCCTGTTTGTTTTTCGGTCATAGACCGAAATATTTTTGGAATGACCGAACACAATTAAGTCAATTCGGCCATAATGTCCGAAAAAGTAGGCTAGTCACTGTTACGGTGAATTTAAATTCTATTACGGCACAAATGACCGAAATGTCTCAGCGAAAATAAAAAACAGCCTCCGCCTCCGTTTGATTCCGCCCTTCTCACCGAGAATGGCAAGCTGTGGCTGCGTCTTCGCGTCGCCGGCTAAACGCGCTAACCTCAAACGTACCTCATGTCCCATCATCGCTACCTTTGTGGTAAAACAAACAACAAAAGGAAAAGAATGACATTGAGGTGTTGGGAAGCTTCAGCATGATTCTAAGAAACGGACGGCTAGAGACGAGAGAACTGTAACTGAACAACAATGACTGCAAGCAGAGGAAAATGTGAGAGATTTTATAGGCGCGTACCGCGTTGTCATTGTATTTCATAATTACTTTCTACCAAATCAATGCAGCATATTCACATCTCGAAATCGAGCATTACGCCTGACTCGGGGTGAAAATCGCTAAGAAAGCTTAGCTTAAAAAGTTAAATATGCTTTCTGCATTACATACATAGTTGAAGAAAATGTCGATGCTGCGACGAAAGGCTTTTCAAATAGGGTTTTGCTGGAAAAATAATTTCATTCTTCGCGCAACTGAATTTACTCTACCTGCAGTATCTGCGATGAAATTCCGGGGGTTCCGAATTTTTCACCCCACTCATAATCTTCTTCTGAAAGCCAGTGGCCTGCTGCACCGCTATCGATGATGTACTTGTCGACCAATATCCATTTACCTACAAAACAGATATGTTGTTTACTGATATTAACCGCAGTTTGAATTAGTTGATACGCAACACTGAACCGACAACTAATTTCCGAATGTGCTTCCGAGTTTCTCAACCTTTACGAACCATCCCACACTGCAAATACGCCAGTGGTCTACGGTTTTCTAATTTCATGTTGAACAGTTGGAGATCAAATCTTACGGATGCTCTTCAAGCAATCAAGGTCGATGTCCGCGTATAACTTTGCAGAGAATGTTAGAAAAGAAGCGAACAGAAAGGAACCTAATGTTACAAAATCATTATCTTCAGTTATGTAATTGCATATCTTCGGTTAAGATTTGTCGTGTAAGCACAACTTGTGCCGATTGAAAGGATTTTTTCTAACATACCACAGACGCGCTAGACGCCCCACTACCAACGTTTGCGATCGATCGGACGAATGCAACCTTTACATATTGTTATTAATCAGTGCATGCCACAACAATAACACCTATTTAAGACACGTAACGACAAACGTTAAGTGTGCCCTCTTTTAGACCAAAAAGCAACCTTCATGAACTTTAACCGCAAAAAAAGGGCGCACAAAAAAAAGTACCAGCAGGAGAAATGAAACTGTGAACTCTGCTAAGCGCAAGTGCTTGTTCAAGTCGCTTAAAAAGGGAACATGTATAACTTCAAACGCTACTATACGTGAAAATACTGAAGGTAATAAAGGCAACCTGGCGAAACAGAGCATTTGTTAGTTGGTTTTGCGTTTACTTTTCCTTATTTCATTTATGTGAAGAAGAAAAAACAGATTGCGCGAATGTCGAACGCAGAAAACAAAGGCCAAGCACATAATTCTACGTGGGAAAATGCCAAGAATTAGGAAGCGTTTGTAAGGAAAAGCGCGTGACACCTACAAATTAAATCTGCATTCATTCTCCCAACTGTTTGCAGAGCACCATAGTTGGCACTTGCCCAAAAGTGATCTTAACATAATAGTAGCAACAGTCCCGAAAGCACAAATTTGGGGCGAGCATACGCATCTAAAAACTATGTGAGCATAACGTAACATCATTATATACAGTATATATAGACTATATACATTTTCATTGAGTAATTCCCTTCACATCACTTTGAAGTAAGATTATACATATAACAAGATTATATAAAAACGTAGTGTGGGCTTAATGCTTTTACTGAACCACATTTTCAATTTTTTCCAGAAGAAAGCATCACTGAGCTGCGGAAAAACAAGAAGTACCTGATGCTAATGCAGACAAAAACTTTAAGCTTCTAGCAGGCTTCTTTGCAATCACATGTGTGCAACCAGGTAAGAAAGCCTGGAAGACAAAATGCATTTAATTAAAATCTACAAAGCAGGCTAGATCCACAGTATTTTTGGCCAACTGCACATTTTTTTATTGCTATCTTATACTGCAGACAGTTGGGTATCTTTGCACAAAAAATTAAGATTTGTGTGGCCCAACTTTTTGTCTTGCAACAGGAGTTATTTTCCTATTGCATGAAAGACTTGATCTTTCATGACAGATGTTTTAAAAAGTTACACCATAAAAGTATATTTTTCTTTTCAACCAACAGCAAATGCAAAAAGTTGGGCACTGTAGTGTCAGAGCAGTTTCTGACAAAGCAGATCACTGCATAAGCTGACACAAACACACAGTCACACAATATACATTAATTTATCCACTGTGGAATTGACTGGTAAGATGGCTTAGTAACTACTCTCCACGTGTGAGACAAGCAAGGAATCTATCTGCAAATTTTAAATAGGAATCCGGTTATATGTAACACTACATATTGTCAGTCCTTGAATCTAGATGAAATGTTGAAAGGCTAAAATAAGGCAGAGAAAGCAAACAAACTCAAAACTGAAGTGAATATATCACAACACAAACTGTGGCAATTAAAAACTTGAAAATATGTCTCTCTCAAAACAAAATACTTCTAAATTACATTATCCTAACAAAATTATGCCTATTTTTTCAAAACAACACTTTTTAAAATTATTTTAAAGTAATTATTTTAAAGTAATTAGTTTAAAGCACATTGTGAATTTTTATACATTACTGTTGTGTAATTTGTCAAGATTTAAGGTCACGATTTGCAAACTTGGAACAAATATTTTTGCCCTAAAATACGAGAGTCGAGAATTTCATATGAAAACATTGGCACTTGGACAAGAAAATGGGCAACTGAACTTGTTAGCAGGTCTCACATTCTCAGATGCTGATGGGCTTTCCATTTTAGCTACCATTTTACATCACCTATTCATTTATACCTGAGTATCAGCAGGGTTGTATATATGCAGTCCATTAAGTTTGCTGATAATGGGCAACAAGGTCTTCTTTTCAGAAGCTATAAATCCGGTGAACATAAAGCAAGGCTGGCCACCATGGTAATTTGCACACATTCTTTTAAAATAAGTGATATCACAAGAAGTTCTTTAACACAAAAACAAAAATTGAGCCTCTAAAAACTCTGTCCAAAATGAAGATATCAGTTGAAATGTCTAAATGCTAAAATAAAATTGCCCTACAACATGTAATTTGAAATTTATGCAATACAACATGCAAACTAGCGCTTTACTTTTTACACAAAAAGATCAGACTCAAGAAAAAGTTTCTTTCCAACAGCAGCTTTTAACAAATTTCAGTAAATGTAAATTACAAACTAAATTTAAGGACAAGATCAGTTTCAATATCCTTTTATGAAAGCAATAGCTATTCATTGGAAAGATGCATGTGGGAGGCAGCAACACTGGTTAATACACTGAGGATAGCTAAAATCATATCAGACTTGCACGCAGACCAATATGCTGGCAGCATTCCCTCTGACCATATTACAATGTGGAGTAATACTGTGAACAAATCAAAATACGAGTAGGTCTTGGTGGATAAACAAAAGACCTTGACAGGAAATGGATCTGCTTCAATGAACTTACATCAAGATAAACTTTTACACAATACATATAGGATAAAACAGAATATACCAATAAAACACTAAACTGTAAGAAGCTCTATAAATAACTTTAGATACACTTCTGAATACAAAGACTTACTAAGAAATCGAAATGACAAGTGGTAAAATACACCACAATATGAAAAACTGATTGCAACATCACAACAAGGAACAATGGTAGTATACTAGAACTAAACGCCTCTGAAGTTATTAATGAGGTTTTGAAGAATGAGGTAATGTTTTAATATTCAATACAATTTGTTCTGAAATGTTGTGTTTACTACATTGCTCTCTGCCTCATTACTTTTGTTGTTGTTTACTTTTCTCACCCATGTGCATGTTTCACCTACTCATCTGTACATACCTCAACTCTTCACCCATTGCTTGCCCACCATCATCTGTGTTATTGTAATTATTGTTATGTGTATGATTTGACATTTGTTTTTGTAATATATGTTGTTAAACTTTGTTTTTTTTTTGGTCATTTTCCAGTCCTAGATCAAAATGTTTTTCAAATAACTGAAAAACTTAAGTTATTGCAATCAGAATGTCTGAAAACATAGGCTAATGAACACTGTTACAGCAAATTTTGATACAACCGTGAGACAAATGACGAAAACGTTTCAGTGATCAAATTGTCTCAGCAAAAAAATGATCGAAACATCTCAGCGAAAAAAACAGGTTCAACTAAAATGTCACGAGATTATTTCATTCACGTTTGCCATGATCCCCTTTCCTTTGCTATTTTTGTTTTGGGGTATATTGCTTGCTTTACCAATTCTTGTTTGCATCTGATGTTCGTCACTTTATGATCCTTGTACATTGACCCATGGACCATACCTAAAACCCTAAAATTTTATTAACCTTTCTTATTTCCATCCACTACAAACTAACAAATTTGGGATTCTTAAGTGATGACTTTTTCAACTGAAAATGATGAATTAAAAGTATGAAAAATCTTCTCTCAAACTTTTAACACCTTTAGCACTGCTGTTTTCCCCAGGAAAACAAGTCAGATACCAGGCAATTTGTGAGAGTTCATCATATTTGTGCCAGTTTCACAAAACACCTTAAGTTGAAACCGAAACAATTGCTTCAGTAATTAAACCTCTGGTTTCTATTCATAGTTCTCACAAATAAATGTATGAGCTTTCAAGAGGAAAATATTATAGCTGATATCCAATTAGAAGCCAGATTTGTATTTGTACATTGCATAGCCCCATGTCTCATGTCTGTTCCATAAAAATCCATTCTGTATAAGTACATATGCTGGTACCAACCGCGTTAATAACACAACTCAAAAGTACAGATGTAAATGGCCTCCTGAGTTAGAGTAGGCCTTCCAAAAATTGAGGTTGAAAATTATTATGCAACAAACAAATATATGTCCTTGCTCAATATACTTATGTTCCAGTTTGCATGTTCTGGAATAGTGCCATGCAAACTTTTATCTCTACAGGCCAAATTATGAGAGGCCATTGGTATGGAGGCCACATGGATGTTAGCTTATAAAAAATAAGGTAACCTTTCTCCACCTATGCGCTTTGTTGATTAGTAGTGCTAATTACTGTATCAGATGGAGGTCAAAGATAAAATAATAAAATGCACATTATGGATCTTATTCAATGTAAGGAATGTTGTTGTTTTTCACCAGATAGTGCTTGTACAAATAGGGTACGGCCTCTTCTGCGGCAGCCTGTGAGTGTGGCGCAGAAAAACAAACTGTCGACCATCTTGTCCTCCAACAATGTCCAATACATCCACCTCCGCATGGATTGCACAGCCTGACGGTTCTGGATGATGAGACAATCAAATGGCTACTCAACATCTGCCCCGAGATCTTGTGCAACCAAGCAGTGGTTACAAGAACTGGCTCAAAAGAAGATTTATATTGTGTATGAAAATCTGGTTGAAAGCTAGCTAAAAATTATCTACACAAAATAGTCTCAAGGCTACAGACCAACACATGCAGGTCTAGCCACAAGCGGCCCATAGGCTAGACTTTGCCACTATTCTACTAGTCTGCAGTGAAGGTGACTAGAACAATTGCTAGTCTTAAGTTTTGCATTCAGCTTTGTAAATGACTCAAGAAACTACTCACAACTGATTTATTTGGGTACGCTTGTGAAAAAACAGAAAAAGCACAACACCTTATGAATTCTCTTCAAATTTTGCTCTGAACGAAAAATATAGCATGCACTGTTATTTGTAGATGAGTCAGTGAACAAAACCATTTGATAAAGCATCCTGTTCCTTCTAATCTTTCTAATGAGAAGAAATTTCACTTGAAGTAAATGGTTCCTACACACCAAAAATGTTACTCTTTAACAAGCAAAAAGAAAATTAGGCCTAGTTGATCTGTAACTATAAAAAAATGTAATGCTTTTCACTAAAATATTCTCAAAATTTGCAAACCCAGGAATAACTTGTATAATTTATACCCAGTTATGTTATTGCATGACTATAATAAACTATAGGCCCAACATGTTAGGTCATTACACTCTAGTAGCACCAGGGCAACAACCTCTGGTGATATTTTTAAGGAGGGAGCAAAATGATTACAACTTCAACTTGCTGTTTTACCTACCAACACAAAAAGGTTTGGAGTTTTCGAAATGTTTCTGGAAGTTTTAGGGGGGAATTTTGCCCGGTTTTACCTCCCTGGTTGCGGGTACCAAAGTTACGTGATCCGGCAGTCGTCTAGCCGCCAGTAAATGAAACGGATCCGGTCTCCGGAGATATCCCGCTAAAAATGCGGACTGGATGTGACGGCTGACGTAACCCAGAGAGAAGGTAGCCGGCAGTCGAAGAAAATGCAAAAAAACGATATGCAGAGTGTCGTATGATTTGAATGCCTGGAAA
>Ga0210059_1006480_pt1 | contig 18754 bp, 17 predicted proteins | sample Ectturendosymbi2_FD_188042 | JGI IMG/M metagenome (GOLD analysis project Ga0210059, IMG submission 188042) | Ecteinascidia turbinata endosymbiont from Florida, USA - Sample 2 (SPAdes) (version 2) | ecosystem: Host-associated > Tunicates > Ascidians > Unclassified | place: Key West, Florida... | reverse complement strand
CGATCTATTCCTATTTTCTCAAATAAAACTAGTCGAAAAATATTCCCCGGGTCATCGTGATTTTTAACAGTTAGACCAAAATAGGAATAGATCGAGTTTGCAGCGAACCTGCTGTTTTTCCTTCAAACACTTCTCCTTTCCCTCTCGTCGCCGTTTCATTCGTTCGCGCATCGCCTCCATTTGACGTTTCTTTTCGCCGGCCAGTGTGCTGTTCAGCGCTTCTGCCTGCGTCACAATTTCCCAAACCACGTGTTGCAGTTGTCATGTTACAAACAAATTGGCCATTCCGGTGGAGTGGCAAGCATTATTGCGGTCAGTGTAATCCTTGAGCTAAGTGCTGCCCCAAGGCGAATAAAACCACGCGGTAAAACTGGCTGCGCTTCCGAAAATAGCGCAACTGGGCATTGCTGTGAGAAAATGTGCAGAACCTTAGCGGTTGGAGTAAGTTTCTTCTGTCAAGTTCCCACGAGAGTGTATGGTTAAAAATTTAATCCAACGAGCAAATGTGGGCTGAAGCGAATGTTGTCATGAATGCAGCTTTGGCGACACCAACGCTTATTTTAGGAGTGACGGTCTGGTCAGAGCAGATTATACTGTAGATGTTAACAATGGCGAGCAAGCTGCCGACAAAAATAGAAATTTCCGATTGATGAAGTGTCAACCGTTAATTGCGAATTGCGGTGAGAACAGAGTTCAGATATGTTTTTGAAAATGAAAGTAAGCAAGTTCTCCTGCGGAATCGCGTTAAAACGTTCTTTTCGTGCAATTCTCTGCGAAGTGGAAAAACTACATATATTAAATTTTTAAAAGATAAGCAGTGCGCGTTGGCTCCTTTGTGACGTGCGCGTTGGCTCCTTTGTGACGGACAAAAATATTTTACGAACACGTAGGAAACAAAAACATGCAGACGAGCATTCAGGAAAACATCAGCAGCTTCGCTAGGAAAATTTTCTCCACCAACTATGCGTTCCACGGCTTCAAAGTAATGTGATATCACGAAAATCACAAAGAGATAAAATGTCACACAGATTGAGCCAAAACTTCACGGCTTCTTCGAAAATAACGGGCCGTGTTTTATGTCAATTGTTATTGCTGAAAGCAAATCGCACTCCCCTGCCGGAGGTGGATGCTGAGGACCGAACTCCTCACCGAGCAATCTGCTAGGTCACCGATCACGAGTTTTGTCGGAGGTGACGCAATGACTAAAAATAATTTCGGGAAAACACAACTGGATCGTCTTTTCAAATCGGCAAGTCTGATCAAAGTTACAAGAAAAATCGATTCACATTGGCCAAGGTCAACTGCGACCGCAAACCCGCGGGCTGCGTCGTCAGTAAAGCAAACAAATGTTCCATCTCATCCAAAAAGCAATTTACCTGCTTCTGATATGCCTTGATCAGCTTCGACGTCTGCTTCTCGTTGAGGTTCCTGTCACGAGCCTCTGCTTGAGCGCGCGCGGCGGCAGCTGCGAGTTGCAGCTGAGCTTGCTCTTCCAGCCTCGCCTCAATGTCCCGTTCATCTGCACGGAGGTATTGCGGCAAAAGTGAGGGGGTGTCAGTTGGGGGGGGACTGTGGAGCCCTAGATCCTTGCGTACAACGAGGTCATTTGAATAAGACTTGGTCGAATTTCACGGCACGCAAAATGACAAGTTCACAACAGGTTTTGCAGTCTTGTTTTTCGCAAATATCGTTGCCAGTAATTTGCCTTGTTATTCCCCTGAATCAGGCTTTCGCTAATGCTGTTATCTAAAAACACGTAATTTTCCAATGATTGTAACATAGAGAAACGAAGGTAACCGCAACTACGTCCCAGACACCCATACACGCTGGTACAGTCAAACGCTCGTTGAACAGCAGTTGTTAATTGAGTCAAACCGTTGCAGCCATCGCATTAAATTGTTTTTCATAATTAATTTGTTTGTGTATTGTAGCAATCATTATGCGCTTGAGAAAATCGTGTTCTCGTAGAACAGGTTGCACCCTGCGACGGTGGAAAAACACCAGGTGGTACGCGATCAAAAACGGGTGAAAAAACACTGATTTAAAAGGGTGAAACCCAAAATGTGTGAAGCTCTGTGCGCTGTCTGCCAAGTGTTGGGTATTTACAAAGCCTGCAAATACTTGGTAGCGACGCTGCCAGTTTATGTTGCATGAAGCAAAACAGTTTTCAACTGTTTTTTACCGTTTCTGCGCATCGCTAAAGCAAAATCTTCATCACTTACTCTTTTCTTCCTCCTGTTGCATCTCTTGCTCTATCTGGTGGCGCTCATGCATCTGCGACTGCTCCAGGTTCGACAGTTGCTCGATCTGGAAGATATTTCCAGTTGTAAAGACAAAAGTCAATCGAAGAGATGGAGGCGCGTGACAGCGGTCTTGAAAATTCAGGCTTCTTTCCACTACAACTGGCTTAGTTTGTGGAAAAGCGAACTGTAGGTCGAGCTCGACATTTTACCAGTATTTGAAGGTTAAGGCGACAATCAGCGCCTATTTTCTTTGCAGAGCAAAGTAACTACGGGTCGTTAGTGGTAGCGTGGCCGGCACAAAATTTTGGAAAGGACCATATATTTTGACTTTATGCGAGCAACTGTATTTGGTTTGCGACACCGTCTCTCACAGCACAAAACGACAAGATACGCTAGAACTAAATTTGGGGTCCCATTACCCCCCTGGCCACACCTATGATCGCTAGCTCACTAAAAGTCAGACGTTTCATCTGTAGCAATCACAGAAACTTCACAGTTACGAGCAGGTGGTGAAGATTTGGCGTCACGATGAAAAAGTGCGATTATCAACCAAACCACTGCAAACCGACAAAACTTATTAAGATGGTTGTTACGGTGTGAACAGTTTGTATCGGTTTTTATTTAACCTGACCACCAACGTCAAACTTCGACAGCAGACTACTGGGCCATGCTCGGTCTCACCTGGGCCTCAATCAGACGCTGCGTCTGGCTGCTTTCGACACCAGCCGCGTTCGCGACACGCTCGAGTGCCTCGCTCGCTGCTGGTGGCATGGCAACGGCAGTCGACTTTCTTCTGGCGGCGGCGCCGAGTTGCTGGGAAACCGCCTGTTCCTTGGACAGCTCTTCCTGCAGCTTCTTTCGCGCTTGCAATCGTGCCAGCAACTTCTCTTTCTGCGCATGAAAAACGTTAAGACAGGTTCGCTTCAAATTCTTCGCGGCACTTTCAGCACGGGGCCCAATTACCGGGTTTTACCAGATGAGTTCGATAGAAGAAGAAACGCGGAGTGTGACCAGAAGAATGAAGAGTTGAACTTTGGCGAGCAATAACAGATACGAAGTCCTGTGCAGTTACGCTGCATGAGCGCAAATGCCAAAACACAGGGTGTATTGTTAAGCTTTGTTTGGTCGGCAATTTAAAAAAACTTATTCAGTTTTTGCTTTTTTCGATAAACAACAGAGACAAGGTCAGGTCTGGGTCCTTTCAGGTTCAGTTGAAACAAACAAGGGATAAAACGCGAAGCGAGGGCGGATGTCAATCAAGATAGCTTCGTCGTTCGACACATCAGCCGAAGTTTGTGCTGTTTGAAGAAGAAAAGGGCAGAAGAAGCAAGCGAGACGAGCACCTGTTGCTTCTTGTTGTCGGAAAGCATCGACTTGAGATCGTCGGAACGCTTTTTGAACTCGGACAGCAGCCGGTCTCTCTCGGCCTGTTCGACGTTCGAGCCGTCGATTATCTCGCGCAGGGCCACCATCTGGCGCTGTTCGCCCGTTTCGGCCTCGACCTGTGTGAAAACGGAAAAATCTCGCGCCTCGAAAATCGCAGATGCTTTCAGCGTTGCGATCCGCAAAAGTGCAGGAATGTTTTCGACGAGTTGATAATCCCGTGGTGGGAACGCGCGTATTTGCATACAACCATCGAGGGCGGTGTTTTTATCCTTGATGTTCCGGTCGCTTGCGGTACTTCGACAGCTTAACGTATGCGTCAGAACAGGGCGCCGCAAGCTTCTCGAAAGTCCTATAAGCTGAGATAATGTAAATTGCAACACCCGCGGCTTTTCAATGTCGCGTGAGAAAACACTGGATTGCGTCCCACGATCAGTGGGGCGCACGAAACAAACAGGTCAAGTGAAAAAAAAAGGAAAAACAGCGTCGGAAAATGTCAACGGTTCCAAGGCGTCAGTGCGGTGTGGACTTAACTGAACGTAAGAGAAGTGAAAAAAAAAACTCGTTTGGATCAGAACACCCAAAACGGGAAAACGCGCACAGCAGCTTGTCAGTGAAAAACTGTTTTTAACTGCAGCGTGCAGGCTTCGCTTAACCGCACATTCCCGCCCCGTTCGCTACCGGTCCGTTGCACACCAACCTCTTCGAACGCAGCCATGATCAAGGTGTCCATGTGTTCTTCTTCTGCCTGGTCCGTCTCGCGCATGGCGGACTCAATTAATTGCGCCTCTGTCGGCGACAGCAGCTTCGCCGAGCCGTCCCCTGCCGTTGCTGCAAAACAAGTGAATCGTGTCAGGCGTGACGATGCAAAGAAAGTTCAAGTGGCGACCTTTTCGCGACAGCTGACCCCTTTTCCGGGTGAGCCCTCAACAGGCAGGGTAATTCGATTTCTTGGTACGACAAAAATGCAACTGTTTCTGAGAAGTCCCTCGCGTTTCTTGGGAATTCACGGATCAACGGAGACGGTTTTGCGGCCGTTCGAATCAAAGGGCACAGTAGATAAACATCAAAAGGTCACAGGAGATAAAGATAACTTCTGTCAGTCGGAAAAACCGCTGCGACTCAATATTGGTATTTACAATAGCATCATGCGGTTTTTTTAATGCAATCATTTAGTTATTTTAAACGTTTCCAAAAACTTTTCCTGGCTTTTTGAAGAAGAACGCTGACCGACAGTTGTAAATCCCAACGCACAATTATAGAACGATAGATAGAAGCTGTTGCGATCGGAAGTCCCGAGCGGCATGAGCGCAAAGCTTCACACTGTGACAGCAAGCAACAATAGAGTTCACATGCCATGATCACTCTATTATTGCTTGTTCATGCCACGTATATGTATGGTGTTGTTCTTCACGCACATCCCGTTCGTGGTGAATCACACAATCAACGCAACACCACCGGAGAGGTTGCAACAAAGCCATTATGAATCACCTTGACTGAGAAGCGAATCTCTTCGCGTGTTCTTTCTCTGCGCTCTTCGATGTTTCATTCTGTCCTTCATGTTGGCCCGGATTCCGGCCATTCTGTCCCCGTCAGGCGACGCCGTTTGGACAAGAGATGCTATGTGGCCCTCGGGTATTAAAGGCACCTGAATTTTTTTTAAAAGTTTGACAAATTCATGGCGAGGTGGTAACAAGGCCTTGCAGCCACTGGAAGAAGAGTACTGGCTTTAATGCAGCCATAAACCCAACCAGGCCCGCAGCCAGGTTTGAAGGTTTGGGCGGAATATGTATTTTTGGGGAGGGAAACACTTTTGTTTTTATTACATGTTTGAAACAATTTTTGTCTGGGCACAACAAAATTTGCGGTGAACAAAAATTTGGGGGGACAAAAAATTTGGTGGTGCACTGCTCCGGAATGCCTCCGAGGCTTCGTGCCTGCATCCAACGGGGGGTTTTTCTTGGTACTAGGGAAACACTTTTACGTACTTGTCTTTTGAGTTCAACTTACGCCGAAGTTGTTCCGGGATTTGATTGACAGCAAGTTTCGAAGTAAATAAAGGAGATTAGGACTCGTCAACCAGTGGCAAATGAAAATCATATCAAACCTTTCTGGATGCTCCGGGAAAGTGTCGCAATGGTAATGACAGTTTAGACCAGCGGCTAAATCCCTCCCCAGAAAGACCATCACCCCTTTTTTCAAAAGTCTGTACCAGACAACATACTACAAACGTTACAGTGCAAATGTCGGACTCTTTCATCGAGGAACACTTCCAAGCAAGTTATTAGACTTACAACAGGCACACATAGCTTCGCATTGTTGATAGAGGGAAGACCTTACAACCGCAATCGAAAGACATTTCTGCCGACATGCTTCAGACTGAAAACATATATCCACGGGGTAATGCTCCAACACAAGGGAGAAAAATACTTTTCAAACACTCTCGTGAAAGCAGGCTGCTGGAGAAAAGCCCCCAAAACGATTACTGCGTCGTCTGCTGGATGCGTGGGCGATACTGCCAGTGCGAAGACGAAAACTCCCTCGCCAAAGCGTTAACATTGAAAAACCCAACCATTTGTTTCGCGCATAAACTGAAAATATTCGAAAAAATTTCTGACGGGAAACCTCACAACGTTGCACAGTTTGAGATCATCCTCACGTTTCTTTTTCACCTGGGAGAAAAAACTGGAAAATGGCCGGTAATTTCTACCTCCTCCAGCAAAATAAGTCCGTCTTAAACATAGAGCGTAATCGGTCAAACGTGAAAGTCACTGGTTCTCACTGCTCGCCCGGCGTTGAGCGCCTGGATCTTCGCCTCCATGTCCGCGTTCAGTCGCGCTTTCCTCTCCTCAGGGTCGCCCTCCTCGTCGGCCGCGTAGGCTTGCCGGAGCTCGGCGAGCAGTTTCTCTTGTTGCTGAGCGAGCAGGAGCAAGTCCTTGCTCACCTCGTCCTCGCTCTCGTCGGTCATGCTCGTCACAACCTGGATTGTGACCAAACAATCGCGATTCAACTACGTCGGTCTCCGTTGGTATACCCGCAAAACGTTATATTCTTTTTATTTGTTGGTTAACGGGGAGGAGCGTGACTGTTCGCCAAGATTTAGCGGTTGAAACAAGGGCCGGTTTTGCAACAACCGTGATTTTCCCCCCTCAAAATGTTTTAGGTAAACATTGAAACAAGCAGGCATAACCTGTAACATCTGCAGAAGCAGGTCTTTTAACCTCAGCACACAAGGGCATCTATTGGTTGAATCCTAAAGAAATCAAATCGGAACCACATCGGCAAACGCACCATTCACAGCAAAAACCAATTCGTCCTTAAAACACAACAGTCATAAACATTTTCATAAACATAATCGGCTCACGATGACAGCGAACGAGCTTTCAGCGCGAACAGAATATTTTTTTTATCTTCACAGAGCGAATGAAACTATATGAGAGGGGGTACAAGGGGCACATCATACCGAGGGCCAGTAGGTATTGGGGCCCGGGAGAATGAAAGTACGCATGCTCAGGTTTTCTGCAATAAAGCCTAAAATTGTCAGTGCAAGCCAGTTGCCAGTGTAACAATTAATCTGTTTGCAGATATTAGCATGTGAGTTGTTTTATCTATATTCTCATTACTACACAAACAAGCTATGCAAGTTTCGAGGAGGGCCCCAGAGTCGGTCTTTGCACCCCCTGGTGAAATTTTTCTCTGAGGCCCTGGTAAAACAAACATGGTTGCTGCAACCTGGCAACCGTCAACAACGACGCAGTTCTAGCACCACAAGCGGACAAGTGAAAATAACGTTCGGAGCGGTTTACTGCTGGGAGAGAAGCGGTTTGCTGTGCGAGGAAGGGCTCGGAGAGCTCTGAAAGCGAACACCCCAAAAATTTAAAGCATTTGACCGGGCGCATTCCTGACAAACCCAGCGCAACTATTCTCCAATGTTATTTTTCGGTAAGTTGGAAAGTCGCACATCAGTCATGCTGTGCGGTTTGGCAAGCCCGGCAAGGGAGGTGAGGCATTTCCCGTTCCAGCAGGAGGGCGGTTTACCGCGCGGGGTTGGAATTGTTGTGAAACAATTAACTTGACATGCTGATTTTTTCTGCCACTTGCAAAGAATCTCTAGAATACCCACTCATGGCTGCTTTAATTAAATCTGATGTTGTTCCGATTTTCAAACGAGCTGCCAGAAAAAAACTCGGTTTGCAAATAACCGTCGCTTCGTGAGTTCCAACCGCTGCGTTCAACGCCAGCCTTGAACCTTGTCTTTGGAACAACGCAACAGAAGCTTCAAATGCGTTCTAAGCACAACGCACCGACCAAGTTGGAAGAGAGAAGATATTCAGTGTATAACGAACGAACATGTAACATTTGTTCGCAACCGCAACGGCCGAGACGCTTTTTTTACGCAACAGAACTGTTAAGCCGGGAACGCACGTTCTTGGCAAACTAAAAATATCTTACATGTACTGTGTTGCTAGTTCAGAATATTGAAAAACATCAAGACCCTAGCTTGGACTTCGGTGGAGGATCAAATACTGCATCATGCGGTGCTTCCCTGATACGAGGAAACAACGCATGCGCAATATTAAATCAAAGCGCGCTTTGGTTAATTTTGAATAACGTTCGAATGCGGCCCGATCTATTAAACTTTACCCCGCCCACTGTGCCCGCCAGCCGACCAATCAGACGACGGCCTCTGGTATGCGAGGGATGACTGCTTTCTCTCGTTGTACGATTACAGAGAGGGGCTTCACGCGGTTAGACGTTTAGAGAAAGGCGCGTAAAGAGAGTTAAATTGCTGGTGAATGGCGCAACTTCTTGGTTGCAAACCCCCCCATAATTTTGTCGTAGTTCACCTTTGCAACTAAAGCATATCCATCGTACAGCGTAGCCAGAGACTGTGTCTTTCATGACATCCGCGAATAGACGGGCAGTGTTGGGAAAATTTTCACCATCTTTTTCTGTTGCTAGTATTCGCAGTTGCTTCTGGCGTATTACAAATATGGTTGGTTCGTTTCTTCTTGTTAAGAATGACGTGCAGTAGTGCGTATACTTTCGCAGCAGATTTCCGTCGCTCACGCCAACCACTGTCATACGCGCAACTGGACATTGTCAAAGCGCGATTTTATTTCATTTTTCAAGAATAATCCCGGGGGGTTTTTCGTAAAAAATAAAGCTGCGAAATGAATCCTAAAATCCTCCACTTACCTCAAGACTCGTGACAGTAACATTGCCACTGAAATAACAAACCGAAACCAGTCGCCTTTTTTCTCGCTTTGACGTAAACGTTCCATTTATGACGTTACAATTAACACAGGCGCTTACTTTTTCAGGGTCGAGACCGGCTTGTTGCGCCTCTTTGACGTGCTTTCGGTACAGCTCCCGCTTTCGACGTTGCCTTTCCTGTGCCAGCTTCTTGCGCAAGTCGGCCAGGCGACTGTGTTTCTCCCGTTCGAGGTTGTCGTTCAGGTCGCGCAGTTTCGAGGCGTATTCCAGCATCACCTATTGTTGCATCACAGTAGCAAGTTGCGAGGCGCCTTTCGGTTCTAACAATTGTTATCAGCGAGAGCTGATCGTTCGGCGAACGTGACAGGTAAAGTCGCCACAGGAAATCTTATAAAAAGGCAGCGGGTCTTCTGCGCAAGGCAGGATGTGGCTGCCTTGACGCGAACAGCGAGCGTCGACTCAACCCACGAGCTTCCGAGTGGGAGGACGCGGTGCGATCGGCGTTCTGGTCGCTTTTAAAATACACATCCGGTCGCACGCGCTTTGCCAGGAGCAGCAAATCACGACGACAAGCGGGAACATGACAAACGAAGCATGGACGTCCCGTTGCAGTTTAATGTTCCGCTGCAGTATTTTGGTCGGGGGGGTGGGATTCCCGCCAATAAACCGTTCTATTGTGATCGCACAGTGGGCTCTTTCGCGTGAGCCGCATTACGTAATGGCGCTGGTAAGAAAAAAAACGCATCAATCAGATCACGCGGTTGTTGAACCGCTGGGAAATGACGGCGCGCAACTGAGCAATGGATTGTGGAATGCGCGTAAAATCCAAATTGATTCATTCTGACCAAAGCTGTTTCGGAAACATTACAAAAGCACATTGACATCCCGTGGACTTGTCCCAACACGCTCACGACAAAATTTCCCAACATAACATAATGTCCGCAACGTTTCACAACAGTGTTATGGAGCCGGTACGCGCCTGTGATCCGACATCCGGACAAAATGGGAGTCTTTGGACCACCAGCCATGTTTTTCTTCAACAAAGTGCCAGAAGGCAACGCAGAACGTGCTGAATGACACGACAAGCTTGAGCATGTTCATAACAGGTGCTGCAGCGTTCGTGCAGTTCAGCAAAGCACATCATAACCGGTTGAGCTTAATTTTGAGGCTGACCAACTGTCTTTTCTGTTGTTTTATTTGTAGCGAACACAAACTCCTTTTCAAACGCACCTGCTGTTTTTCTTCGTCCGTCTTGCACGTTTTCAGTCGTTCTTTCAGCTCCTCCTTCAGCCTCCCCATCTCCGTTTCTTTTTTGCGCTCGATGTCGGAAATGATCTGGTGGTGACGACATCGGAAAAAGTTGATGACGCAAGCTAACAAAACTGATGACGACAGCGTACGATACGGCTTGTCGCCTTAAAAGCTAAACCACTGGTCTGTCGTTCCACAACACTCTTCTTCAGAAAAATTCAAGTACAAATAAAAAATACCTTGCACTAGAAATCTATTCTTTGGCGCATTCGATTGTTACACTACTGAAAACGTGCCGAAGATATCAGCTGTCATTAAAATGTAGGCACATTTGCCATTTGTTCAACCTTTACCGTTAACACAGCACACAATTAAACAACAACTAAATCTATGACACCTTTCTGCGTTTGGCCACATTAGCCTGGCCATAATTTTTCACATACTTGTAGTTCTAACAAGATCTTCGGATAAAATTAACAAAATAACACTCGTAGATGAAAGATCACACTGGCAGCAAATAGAGATCACCACACGTTCACACTCAACCGTTTCGCAACCAAGTCTACACGCACGCGCGAACAGAGTAAATTTATGGAAAAGACTGAATGAATGCGACATACCGCACCACGTGCTTAAACTCACACCCAATCACAACAATGACACTTCGTGTGGATTCAATCAACCAGAACCATCATATCTCTTCTGAATTCATTCCATCGTCAACGTAACAACCAATTCCAAGGTCCCTTCAATCACGGCCGGTCCATAAACTAGCCTTCCAAGAATATCTTGCCAATTTATACTTTCCAGCTAAAGAGCTCCTTGAAGGTGATCGCTTACTTCGTTTATTTTCGATATTTCTTCGCTGCGAAGTTCGTTCTCGAGCTTCGCCAGTTCCATGGCGTGTCGCTCCATCATCTCGCGCATGATTGCGGTCGATTCCGCCTCCTCCCCGGCAGCGTCGCCTAGCAACCGCCTGCTGCTCAGTCTCTTCATCAGCTCGGCTCGGCTCAAGGCTGTCTTCCCGTCTCCCGAGCCTGATCGCAAAAGCAGGAAAAAAACATAGTTCACGACGAAGGGTTGTAGCATTTTGAATGAAACAAAAACATGTATTTTTCAGATTTTTGCAGAAGTACATAGATTGACAACACAAATAACACACCGAGTAATTCTTGCGCTGATATTCGCTAAAAAACGTGCAAGATATGAGATGAAAGAAAGCACAAAAACAACAAATCAAAATCTGCAAATTAACAACACTGCATCACGTTCTAGTCGCCAACTTTCACTAAACACGGTTTTTCACGCGCAGACAATATAATTGTCAGGTGCCACAATCCACAACAATGAACAAGTGCTTGGCGAGCCACGTCAGGCTTACCAGGTGCTGCTAGCTCCGCAGCGCCTTCAACCGGAATGCCATCCTTGAACGTCACGGTACTTTCTGGCCCGGCCCTGACAGTCGCTTCCTGAAAAGATGCGATCCATTTCATTACATTCACGTACGAAGGGAAGTGCAAAGTGCGTAATAATGCGTCCAACATGAAGCAGGCAAGCTTTTACAACAGTCTTCAAATGAACCGTGAAAAGCGGTACAAAGCACAGAAAATTTTTGATCGTGGTTTAACAGCTGATTTTCTTGTAAATCTTCACAAAAGAAGCTTACCGGCAATCGACGAATGCCCTATTTTTATAAAATTGCTTTGGTGCTGCGAAGTGCATTGCATTGAAGCGCATTAAGGAACCAGAACAAGAAGATTTTTCCAATATATCAAATATTCAGCCCTTGCTGAACATCGTTTTTATATCTTGGAACCATCTATATTATGTAGCAACCATCCCATTACGTTTCTACGGCCACACGATCTTTGCAAATACCTTAAGTAACTCAAGCTTCAACCAGGCGCTATTACAACCAACAGACAAACATGAAAGATCCTGTTTGCCCAGTGTGATATCGCACAAGGTTATTTGTCGCTCTCATAGGTTCGATTGTATGCTCACCTCAATCTTGACACGTGGCGCAACAGCGGCACCTGCCTGCTGGAGGTTCTCTGTAAATACACCGCCAGATGTCATTCCTTCCGCTCGAGAACCAGAGCCCTGTAAGAAAGGAACTGAAAGTAATACAAAAACAATGAAAAGAACCTCAAACCCGTGGCTATTTGTCTTGCCTTGCCACTCCAATAGTGCAAGGAAGCTGCAAGAGTTTTAATGAAGAGGTCAACCGAAGATCATGACCTAAGGTTACCTCTAGTAAGCATCCAAAGAATGCACAATATAAAAGACATGCATTTATCAGGAAGAACGTACAGCGTGTGCAGCCCCAGCTTTCTCCACACCGACTTGTGACGACGAATACCCAGCAGTCGCTCTCATCTGAGCACCGTCTCCCGCCTGTCTTGCCGCAAGTTGTTGTTGTTGCTGCTTCATCACTGCCGCCTGCATCATCTGCATGACCTGTGCCTGAAAGGATAACGTTGAAACATGATTCAGGAAATAATGCGCCGGTTGAACGTAACGCAACATGGTTCGCTGTTGGCACAAGCCGAACATTGCGTTCAGTCAAAACCAAATCTAACAGCTCATGAGAAATGTGAAACAACATAAATTAAAAAAAATAATAATAATTCAAGGCGCCAAAAATATTTTGACCCAAGTTTGCTTTGACTTGTACGGAAGAATATTGCGATCAAACAAACGTGACCTTTGTTTCTTAGCCAGCATTGTTCAGGCTTCGTTTTGTTCAGGGACAATATTCCCAGTCCAGTCTGCAATTGTCTGTCATAACATCCCTATTGTTTCCAATTAGTTTGGGGCATTACGATATTCCTCCTAGTCAGCAGTTCTCAGTTGGTTTCACATTTCGCACCACCGCTACACAAGGAAAAAAAATCTTCGCACTCCTTGTAGCAACAGCTCTCTTGCATGAACGCGGCCGTAAAAAATGGCACAAAGTTCTGGAAAAATCATCAGCCAAGTTTCCGCTTAAGGTGCAAACCGAGCACCTCAAACAAAATATTGAAAAACATCTAGTCGACGTCGCAAAAACAAAGTCCTCAGCAATTAAGCTAAAATTATCTGATAGTACCTCAAAACTAAATCTTTAATTGCATCAGCAATGCAAAATTAACCCATAATCTGGCGGAGTAGCTGCCCCAAATCCCCCAAAAAACTTGGGACCTGCACTTTGACGAAAAGCGCCACCTGACCACAAGTCAAAATACCTGCTGCTGGGCAGTTCGCGGTTGCCGAAGGACGGTCATCATTTCCGGCGTCAACTGGAACTGCATTCCGCTTTCAAGCAGGGCGATGAGTTGCTTCAGGAGCGGAATCAACTCGTTCTGACCGGTTGACTGCGGTTCCACGTATTAACAGAAAAATTTTTTTTTCAAGTAACGCTTGGCTCAAGAACTGCGTTCGATTGAATTTTAAAAGAAAAAAACATCCAATTCGCACAATCTGACCGAAAAGAAATGAGGAAGACAACAAGTCAGGTAGAAAAACCTGAGAGGGGTTCAAAAGGTTTAAATGGGGACTGACACCTTGCTTTGTGTAGCTTCAGATCGTAGCAAGTACTGGAAAGCGCTAAATGCGATATCGTTTCGTTGTAACGACTTCAAACCAAGAAAAGAGACTTTAGCCGGAGTTCATTACAAATCAGTCTTGATGCACGCGGTAGGTTGACTATCACTGCGTTAGCGTTTAAAAATGAATAACATATCGCTGAACAAGGACGTTGCGGTGGTACCAATAAATTTTGACTTGCTTTATTTCGCAGATCAACCTTTGCATAGTTCGGGTTCGTGTACGCAGCCGAGGGCTGGACCTAGAGCTTAAAACAGAGTCTCGCAAACGATAAGAAAACTGAGATAAAAAATCTTGAAACATCAGCGCACCAACACTGCGTCACAGTTTTCAAAATTGCTTTCATCGATCAAACAGAAATCTGTATATTGAGAAGCGGGTCAAAACCGATTTCCTATCAAGTGAAAAAAGTAAGCTAAGACAGGCTTCACGGTCCATACCTCAACGTCGTCCCCGTAAATCCCGTGCACGACCATCTCGTAGTCCCCAGCCACCAGCGCCGATCCCTTGAGCACGTGACGAGCTTCCACAGTGAGCAGTTCCGACAAATTCCTGCTGTGCTCCAAACTGGCCAGGTCCAAATCGATGACCTCGACTCTGGCGTCCAAGTGGCCCAGCAGTTCGTCCTGTGCACGGTTTTGTTTACATTTTGCGTCAAAATGCAATTTCGTTGTTTCAAGGATCAACTCATCAACCCTAATTTATTTCTTCTCAAAACGTTTGTCATAGTTTCTTTGCGTTTCGCCTTTATTCTCATGCTACTGATTCTTTATCCTCGGGTTTCGTTGGATGACAAGATGCTCCATGAAAAACCGCGGTAGGTATTATTTTGAAGTTGATGGGGTTCAACAAAAATACAATGCAGATGTCCCGGGTGGACTGTTTTGTTTCAATTCCCTTTTATTTGTTTTATAGATTGTCACAACAAATTCAGATATCGAAATGCGTCATTCCAATTAAAATGAGTCTTCCACCCCTCCCCACAGTAGATGCTTAATATATATGCATCATACGACAACATCGTGAATAACGTGCAGTTCCTGTACGAGAACCAGGTCAACCATCATGGGCAGCAACTCGATTTCGTTTCCAAAATGTTGCAACATTTGCGCCTGGCGTTCCTTGCTTCTGGAATGCTGAAAAAGCATCCAGACGCGGATCAAGTCTGCTTGTTACCTGCAGTTTCTTCCGAGCTTGCTGATAACGAACTGCGACCGCTTCTCTTGCCGTTGCCGCGGCAACTGCATCACGACTGTCTTCCAAGCCGCGAAGTCGTTCTTCGCGTCGCGATTCTTCGAGCTGGAGCTTGCGCAGAAAGTTGCGCACCTGGATTTCAACAAAGTAATTTTTACAGCAAAGATTTTTGAACAATTGACAACAAAAAAAACGAAGTAAAACTGTAAAGTCTGCACTGAAAGATTATATCGTTGATTTACTTCTGGGCAAGTGCGTGACATAATCTAAGGAGGTTACTCTCCAAGCATCATGATTTACACACCAATTCGACGAGCTTGTTGTAACTAGCGTGAGCTTTTTCTTCTTGAAGCCTCTCCTCGTCATCGTTCAGTGTGAGAATAGACAGCACGTCAGGAGGAAGCACAGCACCAAGCTCAGACTGCGAAGCCTAAAACAAGTATTGATTTCTAATAAATATCGGTACATCGTGCCCTCCATGGGCTTTCTTACAAATCGCTTTTTCGGTGCTGTTGCAAATTCTGAAGTTGTGCTGCATAGCTCCGAGTTACACAAGCGCTGATACCATGGCCTCACGAAACAGAAACACACAGGAAAGTTTTAAAGTGAAACTCTTTGAAACTTAACTTCGCGACGCTCCGCGAAGTCGCAGCAGGGCAGCTCTTCGTTAAAGCATTGTCTGCGTAACAACATTAAGGCCGAAGAAAAAAGCACGATATTGAACACCTGATAACGCAAGAAATTTGAAATTTTGCGTCAACAGAAAACGCCACTCACTACTGCACATAATATGTTGAACTTGTTTGTCTTAGCTCGTGTTCCTCTTGCATTTTTCAAGGTAACATGCGTTTACCAAACTCACGAAACTCCGGTTACTTTATAAGTATGACACGATTGAAAAGATAGAAAGGGCGACCTCTTTCCGTTCCTTTTCGCGTTTCAGCGTCGTTGAAAGTTGCAGAGTAGCTTCAGAGATCGCATCCAAGCTTTCTTCGACTTTGTCGACTGTCAGTGACTCGAGGTTGCTCACGACTTCCTGTCACACAAAACGAAAACTGTAAGTTAAGATGCAAACATTCAGAGCGCTTGAAAATTGAGCAGAGGTTCTTAAACGTGCATTAATCCAGTATATGTTAATCTTTGAAACATAATGCACCACTGTAGTCGTCACAAAGGTGACGATTTAAGACAGTTGTGCCCAATCGGGATGCAGGAGCATCCTAAGAGCACCATTTACGATACTCACGATTGCCGCGAGGTGATGCATTTTTCAATATGCCATTGAAAATACTATTTTCAAAATGTCACCAAACCCTAAAGCAAATTGCTTATGGGCTCTCCACTTTGTGCCGCAAATTATATTTCTCTGCTGTAGGGTGCCGCAAGTCTAAAAAGTTTGGGAACACTGCTTTAAGACTAATAACACTTAAGTGAAAAATATCTTGCTGGAGGTTCATCAGCACATTACCTGTGTGCTCTGGACGGTGAGTTAAACAACGGGGAAAAAAAAGCTCGTCCGCAAATCGGCTTAAAACAGACTGTCAGGGCAGGAAACAACCAGAAGGTGATGAAAGTTGGCCGCTGAGAAGGGCATTTCCTATTTGGTGATTTTTTCACACGTTCTCCCCTTTGGTGTAACTGCTTTTTGATTTCAAAGCAGAAAATACGACAAGCAAACACAAACTACAGTATACTGAATTTGCCACAAAAGCAGAGCCAGTGGCACATCTGGTCAAGTCCGTTTCGTTGCTACATTGAGCAAGGTGACGAAATAACTCTGTCGTAGTGGAGTCGAAAGTCGCAACGTTTAACGGATCGCACATTTTCACGCCGTTGCGAAAAAGTCTTCGCGATTTTTCTCGCCTGTCAGTCACAACGGCTTTGCAAAGTCTTGTTGTTCATTCAACCCAACAAGACACACTTTTCTCCAGACCACGTGACCTATGGCGCGCGATAAACAGCACGCGCGCAATCTTAAGTAGCACTTGAAAAAAAAACGTTCAAAATGAACAGTTTGCGGGAAACGTAAGCAAACAAGCACGTGCGCTCGTTCGTCTGGCGGTGAATCAAACGTTTACGCTTGGCCGAGACTGACAAGTCGCCCCACCGCAGGAGAAAAGCGATGTCGGGGATTTTCTTCCCTTGGGGCGAGTGCAAATAACAGCGCGTAAAATTGTCAGACGCAACAAAGCGCAAAAGAAAGAAGTGGATGCACTGAGTTGGAACGTGCAGACGTAAGTACACATTCAATTTCGGACTTAGCGTAGGCGCGCACAATCTAGCGTAAACAAAATTCCGCAGGGTGCAAGCAGTTTTTGCCGAAACGCCCTTGTCTTGATTATTCGAGCGGTTACCTTGCCCACAGCCCGAGCGCGAATATAAGTCCGTTGTGGCAAGACTGGCATTCCTATCTCCTGTGAAAACCTGACCGCAAGTCATCAGTGCAAACTTGAAAAAGATCTACTCGCCGCAAAGGGAGATAAACAAGGAATCAATCAGCAATTTGAAAAAAGTTACGCCCGACCACGCGGATTTCGTTCAATGACAAAAACCATGCTTTGCGTCACGACCGCTGTTATGAGCAACAGGTCGAGTCCCACATCAAACAACATTTTTTTCACTGATCTCAAAAAGACGAGTAACACAATATCAGTCAAATTCGACTAGACAACTGAAGCACGATAACGGTTCATTGATCACAGGCGAGACGCCCTGACCACGTGGACCGCTGCACGTCGGAAAACGAATTTTGAATTGTGATGTTTTTCATGGAGTAGAAAAAAATGACCTTTGCGCTCCCTTAACGAGATTAGCTTGCGCACAATTTCCTGTTTGATGCAAGTCTGGAACTGGCAAAGTAATATTGCGCAAAGCTTTTTCTATGTGAAGCCAGGACTTTGATATAGACCAGTGTTTCTTAACCGGGGTCGCGCATCCCTAGGGGGCGTCAATAGGTTTGAAGGGGGGCGCGAGCCCTTATGCGCTCTGCAACATGGAAAGTTTGATAAAGAAATTAACCAATATATACATTTGCTTATTAAACTTGTTGATTGTCAGGGGGGGCTTGACAGAAATGACAATTACTCAAAGGGGGCGTGGCAGAAAAAAGGTTAAGAAACGCTGAGCTAGGCATTTAAAAGCACTAGTGTTTCTGTATGCTTTCGAGGAATCAGTCGACTGCCATCTGCTTTCGTCTTTTTGCGATGATTCAAACTTGCGCATATCTCTGTTCAAGTATGTACTTTCCACGATGGGTGTAAGCAAGGAATCGATCATCAAATTTTTAATAGGAAATCGATTTCACGTAAAATTACGCATCCTCAGTCCTGAAAATTGCAAGCAAAGCTTACAGGTGAAAAGTTGAAAGGCTGAAGTAACAGCAGAAAAAAAACAAACTCAAGACTACAATTAAAATTTCGTAATACAAGCTCATAAATCATAACATCTTAACAAACTGACTGACGTCAAGAATACTAGTGGCGACAAGAAAAAACTCACTCATGAAATAAGTGTTTACTCAAAAATTAAAAAGGCGTTTACTCAAAAATCAAAAAGACGTTTACTCAAATAAATAAATGACTGAAACATCTAACTAGTTGCTGCTAATGGCTGAAAAAATTCTCCAACTAAAACTAATTCTTGGTGAAATGACTAACAACGGTAGAGAAAAATAGTGCGCCATGTGCGGGTAGTAAGTCTCTGGGGTACGCATTTAAACCTGCCACGAGTTCGCTTTAAACGCTGCGGTGTGCGGATGGAGTAAGCAAGCTGTGTTTAGAGAAAAGCTAGCGCACAAACCGGAAGACAACATCGCATTGAGTCAAACAACACAAAGCATCGTAATAATTATTTCACATGGGGGAGGATCATGTTCTGAA